>OIYG01000003.1_pt1 | contig 244765 bp, 237 predicted proteins | sample 1587861 | NCBI WGS metagenome assembly OIYG01 (sample SAMN03283272) | human gut metagenome | biome: human-associated habitat; material: feces | host: Homo sapiens | place: Peru | collected 2012 | reverse complement strand
TATATCCCCTATTATTCTACATTGAAATTATCTCATAATTGTCAATTTTAGTCAACATTTCTTTATAAATTAAAGAAAAAAGGAAATACCCTTTACATTATTTCCATTTCCAATTTCTAACTTCCTCTAAATCTTCTCCATATTCACTTATATGAATTTTATGCTCAATCAATTTATCCTTACACCATTGAATAAGCCTTGAGCTGCGATTTCCAAGATTAGGTAGATATTTTAATGCATCTATAACCAAATTATATCTATCTATTTTATTTTGAACTCTCATATCAAATGGTGTAGTTATTGTCCCCTCTTCTTGATAACCGTGTACATGTATATTTTTATTATCTCTATTATATACTAACTGATGAATTAAAGATGGATAGCCATGGAACACAAATATTATTGGTTTATTCTTAGTAAAAATAGCATTATAATCACTATCAGTTAATCCATGTGGGTGTTTATTATTAGACTCAAGTCTCATTAAATCCACAACATTAACAAATCTAATTTTTAATTCTGGAAAATTTTCTCTCAATATTGAAGTTGCAGCCAAAGCTTCTAGCGTTGGAGTATCTCCTGCACAAGCCATAACTAAATCTGGCTCTGCATTCTGATCATTACTTGCCCAATCCCAAATTCCAATACCATTAGTACAATGTTTAACAGCCTCATCCATCGTTAACCACTGAGGTCTTGGATGTTTTGAAGCAACTATAACATTTATATAGTTTTTACTTCTTATACAGTGATCAAAACAAGATAATAAACAATTCGCATCTGGAGGCAAATACATTCTTACTATATCTGATTTTTTAGTAACTATATGATTCAAGAATCCTGGATCTTGATGAGTATAACCATTATGATCTTGTTGCCATACGTGTGAAGTCAAAATATAGTTTAAAGATGCTATTTTTTGTCTCCAAGGAAGTTCACTTGTAACTTTCAACCATTTAGCGTGTTGGCTCGTCATTGAATCTACAATTCTTATAAAAGCCTCATATGAATTTAACACACCATGTCTTCCAGTAAGCAAATATCCCTCTAACATTCCTTCACAAACGTGTTCAGATAGCATTGAATCTATAACTCTACCAGTTGAAGATATAAATTCATCATTATCAAATTTTATACCATTAAATTGTCTATTAGTTTGTTCAAAGACATGATTTAATCTATTTGATAACGCTTCATCAGGTCCAAATATTCTAAAATTATTACTTTCATCATTGTACTTAATTATATCTCTTATAAAATATCCAAGTTGCATCATATCTTGAGCTTCTACGCTTCCTGGGCTTGATACCTCAATGCCATAATTTTTAAAATCAGGCATTCTAAGTTCGCGTAATAGTAATCCACCATTTGCTACTTCATTTGAGCCCATTCGTCTATTTCCTTTAGGACTTAATTGTTGTAATTCATCTACTAAAGTTCCATTCTCATCAAATAGTTCTTCTGGTTTATAGCTTTTCATCCATTGTTCTAGCAATCGAATATCCTCGTCACTATCAATTGTAACTGGAACTTGATGTGCTCTAAAGGTACCTTCTATTTCTTTATCACGAACATATTTTGGCCCAGTCCATCCTTTAGGCGTTTTTAAAATTATCATAGGCCATATAGGTCGTTCTTCATCGCCACTATTAGCTTTTTCTTTTATTTTTTTAATAGATAATATACACTCTTCTAATGCTTCAGCCATTTTTTCGTGTCTTTCATAAACATCCGTCGAATCATCTATTTCCACTAATATTGGGTCCCAACCGCATCCATAAAAGAAAAACTTCAACTCTTGAGTAGGTATTCTAGAAAATATTGTTGGATTTGAAATTTTATAGCCATTTAAATGTAAAATAGGTAAAACTACACCATCTGTTTTTGGATTTAAAAACTTATTACATTGCCAAGAAGTGGCTAAAGGACCAGTTTCTGCTTCTCCATCACCAACTGTGCAAGCCACAATTAAATCTGGATTATCTAAAACAGCACCGAAAGAATGTGATAAACTATAACCAAGTTCTCCACCTTCATTTATAGATCCTGGTGTCTCTGGTGCCACATGACTTGATATTCCTCCAGGAAATGAAAACTGTTTAAATAATTTTTTCATTCCAGCTTTATCCTTGGTTATGTTAGGATATACATCGGTATATGAGCCTTCTAAATAAGTATGCGCTACCATAGCATTACCACCATGGCCTGGCCCAGAAACATAAATCATGTTTAAATCATATTTATTTATAACTCTATTTAAATGTGTATATATAAAGTTTTGACCTGGAACAGTACCCCAGTGACCTACTATTTTTCTTTTAATATCATCCCTTTTTAATGGTCGTTCTAATAAAGGGTTATCAAGTAAATATAACTGTCCAACAGCCAAGTAGTTAGCTGCTCTAAAATATGCATCCATTTTATTTGCTAAATCATGTGTTAAAACGTTTTCCATATAATCACCTATCCTATAGATACATTATACAATAAACTAAAAAAAAAAGATACTAAAATTTAATCATTCTAGTATCTTATCACTTGACTCGTTTAAATAAAGATTTTTATATACATCACACTTTTTTAACAATTCTTTATGAGTTCCCCTTCCTATTAATTTACCTTTATCAATAACATATATTAAATCAGAATCTATTATAGTCGATAATCTATGTGCAACTATAACAACAGTGTGTGATTTTGATAAATTATCAATAGTCTTCTTTATATATTCTTGTGACTCATTGTCAAGAGCACTCGTAGCTTCATCAAACAAAATAATTTTGGTATTTAAAAGAAGCGTCCTAGCTATAGCTAATCTTTGCTTCTGACCTCCACTTAGATTAACACCACCTTCACCTATTAGAGTATCATATTTATTTGGCAAAGATTCTATATAATCACTTATATAACTTAGCTTACACACATTTTTAACTTCTTCTAATGTAACATTAGGCTTAACCAATTTAAAATTCTCAAATATTGTAAGATTAAATATAAAAGGTGATTGTCTTATTATAGATATATTGTCTCTAAGTGACTTTTCAGTTAAATCTTCTATATCAATTCCATCTATAGTTATCTTTCCACTATTGCAATCAAAGTATCTAAGAAGTAAATTAAATAATGTTGTTTTACCATTACCACTTCTACCTACTATAGATATTTTTTTATTTGGAACAATACTCAAGTTTAAGCCATTTAAAGTATATTCCTCATCATCTCTATACTTAAATTTTACATTCTTAAATTCTATAACTCCTTGAGGATTTTGTAGCTCCAACTCTCCATACTTGCAATCATTATATAACTTATTATTTACTATATCATTTATTCTATTTAAAGAGACTTTTACTTTATTGTAATTTACACCGAAATCGCTTATGCTTTCAACTACTTCATCTATTCTCCATATATAAGATTGTATTACTATAAATATACTATAGCTCATCTTACCATTAATAAGTAAATATCCACAAGTAAATAAAATTATAAATTGTAAGCAAAAATATATAAGATTATTTAAATTACTATAGGCAATTTCATATTTTCTTATTTTTCTATTGTCCTTAAATAAATCATCTATATTAAAAAACATTCTATTTAATATATTTTGCTTTATTCCAAGTGCGTTAATTTCCCTTAAACCATTTAAATCTTCTGTAGCCTGTTTTACATATTTATCTGATTTTTTCTTTATACTCTCCTGAGTTTTTTTAATTTTTGGAAAAAATTTATATGATATAAATCCCATTATTAGTGCAAATACTAATATTTCAATTCCAACTAATATAGAAACTTTAAATGCTATAACAAACACAACTACAACAACTAAACTTTTACAAATCATTCTAATCAATTTAGATATAAGTTCCATAACTCTTTCTGGATCTGTAGTTAATCTGTTTATAAATTCTCCAACACCTATCTCTTCGTGCGCTATAGCAGGCAAATTAACTATTTTAGTATATAAATCTTTTATTACTCTTTTATTAAACTTAATTTCTAAATAGTTATATATAGAATCTTTAGGAACGGATATTATAGCATAAAACAAAATATATGTTCCTTCCCAAATGGCTAAAAACATTGTAAATTTTGTAAAATTACCAAGTATTAAAGCTTCTAGAGCAATACCCCAAAAAAATGAAGCTAATAGTGATGGTAAATATGTTAATATAACTAAAAAAACATATATAAATAAACGAAGTTTTTCATCTCTTAAATATTCCCATAACATTCTTTTATTGCTCATACTTCTTCACCCGTATAAAGAATATCATACTTTTAACTTTTTTACAAATGAATATAATATATTGTAATTATTTTTACATTTTAGTAAAATATATTTATGGAGGTATTAAAATGACTCATATAGAAAATAATTTTAAAGAAGAAGTATTAAATAATGAAAGCATTACTATTGTAGATTTTTGGGCGCCATGGTGTGGACCTTGTAAAATGTTTTCGAGTGTTTTTAGCGAAGCAGAAGAAAATTTTAAAAAAATTAAATTTTGTAAATTAAATGTAGACGAAGATAAAAATAATGTGTGCAAAGAGTATTCTGTTATGTCGATACCTACAGTAATAATATTTAAAAATGGTAAAGAAATAAAAAGAAATATTGGCTTTATGAACAGAGAAACATTTAAAAACTTCATTGGTGATTTAGATGTATGATATTATAATAATTGGTGCTGGTCCTGCAGGTATGACAGCAGCACTTTACGCTATAGAAGCCAGAAAGAAAGTATTAATACTTGATAAAGATTGTGCTGGAGGACAAATATTAAAAGCTAAAAGCATTAAAAATTATCCAGGATTTACTTCTATATCTGGTATTGAATATTCAGAAAAATTACTTAATCAACTAGTTAATCTTGATGCAGAAATTAAGTATGAAGAAGTAAATAAAATTAGTGTTGATGGTGATATTAAATATGTTACAACTAATATATCTAGTTATAGCTCTAGAACAATTATAATAGCTACAGGATCAGAAAACAGAAAATTAGATATTCCAGGCGAAAAAGAATTAATTGGTAAAGGTGTTTCCTATTGCCCTATGTGTGATGGCATGTTTTATAAAGATAAGACTGTTGCTATAATTGGTGGAGGAAATAGTTGTGTAGATGGTGCTGTTTATCTTAGTGGAATTTGCAAAAAAGTTTATGTTATTTATAGAAAAAAAGAATTTAGAAGTACTGTATTAGGAATTCAAGAATTAAAAGAGAATAAAAAAATAGAATTAATATTAAATGCGAATATCAAAAAGATTCTTGGTGAAAATAGTGTTGAAAAAATAATTGTAGAAATTGATCATGAAGAAAAAGAAATAAAACTTGATGGGCTTTTTATAGAAATAGGTAAAATTCCAATCTCAAGTTTATGTAAAGACATAATAGATCTTGATGATAAAGGATACATAATATCAAATGAAAAATGTACAACTAGCGTTGATGGAATATTTGTTGCTGGAGATATTAGGCAAAAAGAATATAGGCAATTAACCACTGCAGTTAGTGATGGTACAATAGCTGCTTTAAATGCTTGTAAATATTTAAAATGAAAAAACTATTCAAACGAATAGTTTTTTAGTGTCCTACTTTTTGTCCTGTAACTAGACTAGCATTAAAATCATCTCTAGTGTCTATTACATCCTGTTTTAATTCCTTTAATGCTGGATTTTTAATTAATAGTTGCATTCCTACATCTAAACTGCTATTTTCAAGACCATTTTTTTCTTTAATTTGATCAATAGTTTCAATAATATCGCCATCTTCAACACAAGATTGTTCTGCCATTGACCATAATGTTTCGCCAAAAGACACAACGTGACTAGTCCAAATTTTTTGAAAACCGTCTAAACTTGCTAAAGCCTCTTGATATCTTAAATAATAAGGATCATCAGATTTAACTATTACAGGTATTTTTAAAGTACTTCCTGCTATTATAAGACCATCTTTAGATAAACCATTTTCGTCAATAATAGCTTGTTCATACTCTTTAATATCTTTATATTCACGAGCAAAATCATCTTTATAGTATAGTTCTGCAAAAGTTGAAACATTATCCCCTACTTCTATTGGAACCTCTGTTATAACTTTAATATATTCATCTTTATTATTTAAAACTACTTCTTGTACTACCGATGGTTCTAAATCTTTTTGATCTGTTTTAGCCTTAACACTGCAACCTGTAAAAATATTTATTAATACAGCACTTGTTAACAACAATACCGAAAGAGTATTATTCAACTTATATTTTTTATTTTTTGATATATTTACATTTCGTATGGTGCCAGCGCCACTTTTAAATTCTATAGAATCAGAATTTTGTCTTTCCATTTTATCACCAATTAAATTATAAACTAATTCACGCTTATTGTAAAGCCTGTTTATTGTATCAATACATCATCTTTAGATAAGCCATTTTTCTTGCACTGACGAAACCAATTAAAATTAGCAAGCGAGCAATACATTTTACTATTCAAAAAATTCATAGTAGTTATATTGTCATCAAAGTATTTACTACTCTCAATATATTCTTTCATCAAATTTAATTTTTTTAAAGCTTTAGTACTTATAAACCTATATTTTCTTTTGCCAACAATTTCTCCTGCACCTATCATTAATGATCCCATATATTCTATTTTAACTTTTCTACACCAATTTTTAATTATATTGATAGCAGTTATATTTTGTTCCCCTTCTCTAAAGCCGCAATTAACTATTACATAAATTTTTTTTGAATTTAAATCTATATTATTATCAATAATATAGTCCAAAAACTCTAATACAATTGATGATGGAGCATCTACATATAATGGAAAAGCCAATACTATAGTATCGCTTATAAGTACTTGATCAATAACTTTTTGAAATTCAAATTTTAAGTTAAGTATCTTTTCATTTGATATTTTTTTCAAAAAATAATAAGAATTACTAGCTTTTACTTTAGGACTACCATTTATTAATGTAAGCATTCTTTGATCTCCTTTAAGTTATCCACATATTTTATAAATATTTTATTTACATTTAAATTTATAGCGTTTGCTTTTACGAGGTTATGCACACATTTCTTATCAGTTTCATCTTGTGTTCCATAAAAGTATGTGCATAACTTTAAATTATCATTAAATCTACTTTTATGATGTATCATTCCTTCTCTCATCTCAAAATAGGGAAGCACAAATCCTATACATCTTTCAAGTACTCTTTTTACACTATATGAATAACATCCATATCTAGATTTACTAATAATTACTAACTCCTTAGATTTAGAAATATTATCAACAATATTAGAATAATCATCATTCATAACACAATATTTTGGATGCTTTGTCCAACAAGAAAAACACCCAACACAACTTTTAAGGCACCATCTTGAATCAACTATAAAATCATCATCCCTAAATTCTAAATCTTTTAACTCTTCTTCATTTAAATCGTGTATTATTGTTCTCATACTTAATATTATTATGAATTTATAAATTAATTACAAATAATTTTATTAAATCGTAAAATTCTTCTAATAAATCTTAAAGAACTATTATATTTTTTATATGCAACTTTCATATTCAAATTTAAAAGCTGCGATATTATATGTAGACTTTCCTTATTTATAGCAATCTCCAATATCAAAAATTTACCTAGTGTATCAAGATTATCAAAAGCTAACCTAAGAAGTTCAAAATATTCACTTCTAATTAAAAATGCAAGAGGATCTTCATTTTTATAAATCAAATCATTATAATCAAATACATTTTCTATCATAAATTAATACATATAGCTTTCATCAAAGCTAACTACCTTTCTAAAGTTTTTATTTATATATTCAGTAAGTCTCCCAATAATAATTTTCTTAATATATACAATTATTCTTCTTATGTCATTTAAAACTATACTGTCAATTAGTTTTAACAAGATAAGTTGTGCTTCTGAAAACAACTCACAAATATTATCTTTGGTTAAGTTAAAACTTCTTGATGCTTTAAAAACAAACATTCTTAAAAATTTTTCTTCATAATTAAAAATATCTGAAATAAGTTCTTTATGGCCACATTTATAATAAGAAATAAGATAATATACATCGCGACTTTTTAATACTTTTTTGCTTTTTATTTCATAAAGTCTTTTTTTACTAATATCTTTTATACCATTTTTTTCTATATCGTAAAAATACCATATGTAATATATCATCTGAATTTTATTATATCCGTAATAATTTAACTTCGTTATATGATTCCAATTTATTTTTAACTTTTTACAAACATCTCTGCAATTTTTATTTGAAGTATCAAATTTGAGTGAATTAAAACAAAGTTTAATCTCGTCTAATTCTTTCTTATGAATATATCTTTTTCTAGCATATTCCAATTTTTCATCGAGTGACCAATCCTTAAATTTTTCCTGACGTGAATACCTATATAATCTGCGTCTTGTCTTAATCCAGTCTATTGAATTAGCTTTGCAATATTGTTTTGAATAGTTAATTTCTTCCTTCATTACAACCTCCTTATAACTATCATAATAATCATAACATTAATATAATTTTTTTTAAACAAATACATGTTATAATTAAATTGAGGTGAATTATGGAATTAATTCTATGCGTTTTGATTTTTAATATTTTTTACCATATATCATATTTTTTAATGCATGATATAGTGAAGTATTACAAGTCAAAGCACACTAAGCCATATAAAGGATTTTATAAACAAATAGTTTATATTTTCTCAATACAATTAATATCGCTATCATTACCATTTATATTAAAAAAATTTGAAATACCTATAATCTTAAGATTTATTGCATACTTAATATTTGGTCTTACATTTTCTAAAGATGTTTGGATTATGTTTGAATCAAAAATGAAAGATAAAGATGATTTATACTACTCAAAATACTATAAAATGGATTTTTTTTACATAAAGTCATATATTAATGATTGTATTGAAACAAGTTGTAATGAAGAAAAACATAAACTTAAAGAAATATCTAAGTTTATGGAAAAATTTCCATATAAAGTAATAATTAAAAAAAGTAAATATATAAATGCATTTTCTTATTTAGATGAAAACAAAATAATTATAACTCAGGGATGTTTAAAACTTCCTATAAATGAAATAAAAGCAATTTTAGGGCATGAAATTATGCATTTCGACGTAGATGGGAATAGCTCTACTAAAAAGAAAAAAATAGCATTTTTTTGTAAACTATATATAATATTCTTTTCATTTGGATTAGTTGCTCTTACACTAAAAAAGGCATTTCCAATAGTAAAAATAATATTTTTATTATTACTATTTATATACATTATGTACTTTATCTTTTTTCATTTAGTCATTCCTGAAAGATATTTATTTCAACTATCAGAATTAAAATGTGATAGATTAGCTTGCCATATAGAAGGCGTAGACAAAAATGGAATGTTATCTCTTCTAGAGAGAATAAAAAAATACTCACATCATTCAAAAGAGATTTGGTATTTAAAAATTATAAGAAGATATTTTTTATTCGAAAGTCATCCTAATATAAATTATAGAATAAAGCAAATAAAGAAGTATCATAATTGGTCCATAATAGATTATATAAAAATACCTATTCATTTAACTAAACAACTATTAATTGGTAAAGGATGGAGCGATAATTAGAATTATTAAAGCTAGTCTAAAAATAGATTAGTTTTTTGTTTTTAAAAAAACTTAATACTATAAAAAAATCAGGCTATTAAAGTCTGATTTAATTTCAATATGGTGCAAAATTCCAATAGGCATTAAACCTTTATTTTTTGCTCTTTTTATAATTTTATTTTATTAAAATTTTCTTACTTTGTCAATCTTTATTCTTCATTTTCTAAACACAAATGAATATGCAACTCTTTTTCAAATTTACCTTTTAACATTTCGTTTTTCCTTGTCACTTTTATTGTTTTAAAACATTTTGGATTATTAACAACACTTTCTATTAAATCATCTAATTCTGCACTTTTCTTTTTGTTTTTATATTCATCACCCCTAATAGGAATTTCAACAACTTTAATTTTATGCTTTTTCCTTATTCTTTTCAAATAATCTTCTAATTCTTCTTTACTATCTATTGTAGCCATAGACCAAGTTGTAAAATCGTTTCTGCAATACATATCAATTACACCTTTTCTAATTAAATCAAAAAACGCATTTATACGGCTTGTCTTAAATTTAATTTTCTTTATGGCAACTTTATAATCTTGTTGATTAGAGCCCTTAATTTTACTAATATATATCGCTTCTATTGTAGATTGCACAAATGTTCTTTTTTCTTCATACGACATATCAGTCCATTTTTTATTATGATTATTTTTATCTTCAATATCTTTAATAACTATATCATCTAATAAATCTCTTAGTTCATCTTTCCTTTCTTTTAATCTTTCATCAGGGGCTTCTAATTCAACATTATTTAATATTTCTGTTAATCTATCATTATCTACCATTAACGCATTATATGTTAAAGCCATATTAAATTGAGCAATATTCTCTAATTTATCTAATAATTGTTCTTCAACTTTGTTCTCATTTATTCTACTATTATTACATTTTTTACAAATATAATGCTTAATATTTTTACTTTTATTTGAACTTACGCATAACGTACTACCACACTTAGCACAATATAAAGTCTTACCAAACATATAATCTAAACTACCACCAAAACTCTGCTTATTTTTTTCCATCCACACTTGGCAGTCATTAAATACATCTTTTGATATAATGGCAGGAACTACATCTTCATATATTTCAGTTGGTTTATCCTTTAATGTTTTTCTATGCTCTATATCTCCACAATATAATCTATTATTTAATATTTGCTGAATAGCCCAATCTTTCCACTGCATTAAATTATTGCCTTCTTCTTTTAATTTTTCAGCAATATAATAATATGAACAACCTTTTAAATATAAATTAAATATTCTTCTAATTGTTGGGGCTTCTTCTTCATTTATAATAGTTTTTTTTCTTAATTTAGGGTCTTTATTATTTTCATCTCTTTTATAACCTAATGGCAATTTCCCTATTGGAATACCTTGTTTAACTGTTCCAACTAATCCCATAATAGTTCTTTCCCTTGTTTGATCAATTTCCAATTGTGCTAATAATATTACCATTCTTATAAAAAATATTCCATAAGCATTTTTTGTATTTATTTCTTCTGTAACTGACACTAAGCCACAATTATATTCTTCAATTAAACTTAATATTTCTTCTAAATCTCTAACAGACCTTGTCAATCTATCTAATTTATAAATACAAATCATATTTATTGTGCCATCACACATATCATTTAACATTTTTTGAAACTCAGGGCGACCTTTCATATCCTTAGCACTTTTTCCATCTTCTCTATAAATCTTACAAATTTTATACCCTTTAAACTTACAAAATGCTTTTATTCTATCTAATTGCTCATCTAAACTATGACCTTAGCGGGCTTGGTCTTCAGTACTAACTCTTATATATGCTCCTATTTTAATATTCTCTTTTTCTTCCATCTTTACCACGTCCATTACTATCAATAAATATTTACATTTATATTATATTATATTTTTTCTAAAATTTATTACTTTTAGCAAATTTATTCATTTTTCTTTAATAAATTATAAAATGTATTCGGCTTTAAACCTAACATTTCCATTGCTTCTTTATTTTTTATTTTCTTATTTTCCCATAATCTAATAACATCATCATAATTGCTTGGCTTTTCTATTTTAGGTCTTCCGAGCTTAACTCCATTATTTATAGCATTACTAATTCCTTCTTTTTGCCTTTGCTTTATAAATCTCCTTTCTTGTTCTGCAACATAACTTAATATCTGCAATACTAAATCACTTATAAATGTACCTAATAAATCTTTATTATTTCTCGTATCTAATAAAGGCATATCAATTACTAATATATCAGCTTTAATATTCTTTGTAATATCTTTCCACTCATCAATTATCATATTATAATTTCTACCTAATCTATCAATGCTTTTAATAACTAATAAATCATTTTCTCTTAACACATTTTTTAATATACTATATTGCTCTCTATTAAAATCTTTACCACTTTGCTTATCAATATAAATATCTCTTTCATCAATACCATATTCTTTAAATGCTACTAATTGTCTTTCTTCATTTTGGTCTTTACTGCTAACCCTTGCATAACCAAATACTTTACTTCTCATAATAAATTTACCTTCCTATATAATTGCTAAATTCTCTAAATATTCTATCTATAACAATATCTATAAAAACATCATTAAGCTCAACAATAATATTTTTTTCTTTTAATTCAGCAATATAATTAGCACAAGCAATAGCATATGAGAATTCTCTTTTTCTATCTTCAATATTTTCCATTATCGTATCTACATAGCCATTGCATACAAATTCTACTATTTTTCTCAATTCTTGCTCTTTCATTAGACACCTCCTTACTATGAATATATATTATATGAACATTTGTTCTATTTTCCAAGCCCTTTCTTTAAAAAAGTTAAAAAACTTTTCAAATATTTAAAAATTCAATTATATACTTTTACAAATACAAAAAAAGACTTAATTCATATTCAAACTAAATCTTTATAAACCTACACATTTTTAAATATCAAATTTTATCTAATATATTCTTAATAATATTTATAAAATCTTCCCATCCAACAACGATTGTCATTATCATTGACAATATCGTTAATAAAGATATTATTCCACTTATTAATTTAAATAAAATATTTTGTTCTATCTTGTTCTTACCATTATACGAAATAAGGCCTATACTATATAAAATATTTAAGGGAATACTCAAAATATATTTTATACCACTAGCTAAATCAAAAAAAGGATTTAATAATTTTTTAGGAACATTTTTTATATACTCATCTAAAATACCTATCTTTCTTAAAAAAGCATTTTGACACCAATTAATCATTTTAATATCATTTTCAACAATATTAGTGTCATTAACATAAGACATAATTTCATTCATAACATTTAATAAAATTGGAATATTTTTATAAAGCATATTATATTCTTTATATGATATTATCCCAGCATCTCCTAAGATATATTGCATTTTATCACTATTTGACATTAACCAATTATATTCTTTATTTTTAAAAGTTTTTCTCTCAAATACATCAGAAATCAAATGACTAAATTTTTCATAATATTCATTTGCAAAATTATACTCATCTATTCTTTTCCTTATATTCAAAATATTTACTATTAAACCTATAATGACTAAGCATATAACAAAAGAAATCATATACCACATAAAATCGCTCCTAATATACTACTAATATTTTCTTGCATAATAACCAATTGATGGATCTTTAAAGGGAACTAAATTCTCTTCTGGTTCTATTATCTCTTCTTCTTTATCCATAAAACTTATCTGTGATGTTGTTCTAATAATTTTTTTCTTTTTTACAACTTCTTTTGTTATTGATTTTAACTGAGACATATTATCTTGAACATGCGTTATTTGTCCTTTCCCAATAATATATTCTATTTTCCCCAAATTCTCTTTTGTATCTTCATCTATTATGTCATCAGTTCCCAAATAAAATACATAATATGTATCTCCAACCATCATATTGTCCTTTTTTCCTTTATTCAAAACTAAAGTATAATCATCTATTATACTAATTACTTTTGCTTCTGAGTTCTTAGCCATATTATTCATCTCCTTTTGCAATATTTACTAATTCATTCAATGATTTATAATTTATTTCTTTTTTAACTATTATATTTTCATAATTTTTACACAACTCCAATAACGTTGGTTCATCTTTTTGTGATATCATTTCTATCTGAATTAACTTATTTTTCTCTTGGACTAAAAAAACATAACCTAAACCAACTAATTTTTCAATACCATTCTCATCTACATATACACTAACTATATCGTTTAAACTCAATTTGCTATTTGGTTTTAAATACAACATTTCAATATTTTTATTAAAACTTACCTTAAAAACTTTAATCTCTTCTTCCAATGTTTCATCCTTTAATATAGAAAATATTACATACATAATTATTAAAATTAAAAAGCAAACTAATATAACTATCTTTACAACCCATATTTTTACTTCTAAATCAGTTCCAAATATATTATCTATTAAATTAAATGCTAAAAAGAATAACATAGCAAATGACCCTAACAAAATTTTATCTATTTTTTTTAATATTTTTCTTGCCATTTAATTTCACCCAACATAATTATACAATATTTTCCAAATTTATCATAGCAATATGCCTATTTATTTCGCCTTTATTTCTTTTTCACTAAATAAATAACATTCTGGGGTACTTAATAATGTAACGCCAAATCTTCTACGCCCCATAATTTTTTTCCTTTATTTCTTTAATCAATTCTTTTAACAAAGGCATATTTATTATAATATCTTTATCATATAAATATAAATTCAAATTATCATAGCATAATAGAACCAACACTATATCATTTACTTTAATAATAAATCTATGCGGCTCAATAAAATTAACATTCGTATCAGCCACTCTAAATACAATTCCATTTTTATACTCTAATTTTAAATTATTAAATATGCACATATTATTTAACTTATTATATAAATTCTTATTTAATGGCATATTAACTTTCTCAATTTTCATACTATCAAACCTTTCTTTAATATGCAAAAAAACTAGGATTTCCTATTGAAATTCCTAGCTTTTAGCTATCAAACAAACCAAAAGGTTTGATTTTCCCATAAATGGGGCGAGTATAGGGATTCGAACCCTAGCATAACGGAACCACAATCCGCCGTGTTAACCCCTTCACCATACTCGCCATATAAGTTTCATCAACTTACGAAGTATATTTTAACAAATTAATTATAATTTGTCTATAGTTTTTAATTTTTTTTTATAATTATACAAAAGCCTATACGTAAAAATCACAAATTCATAATATAAAACGAGGAGGAAATTATGAATAACTACCCAGATTTTAAAAATTATAATTACAATAACAATTATAATTATAATAATGCAAACTTATATAATAAACCAAATACTTCTAATACATTATATTCCAATGAAAATACTAAAATTAATGTCTTTGATCCATATAATGGTTTTATAAGAGGAAATATGTTCAAAACTTTATATGATCCATACAAGTTAAATGAACCATATGAAGTTAAACCTATGAATGAGCAAGCAGAACTTTTAACTTACATTAATGCTTTATGCTTTGCTATGACAGATTTAAATCTTTATTTAGATATTTATTCAGATGATAAAAATTCAATAAATTTATTCAATGAATATAGAAAGGAAAAAGAGGCTTTAACTAAAGAGTATGAATCTAAATATGGACCTCTTACTTTAAATAGTAACAGTTTAAACTCTTATCCATGGGCATGGGACGATATGCCTTGGCCTTGGGATAATTAAATATATGTGGAAATTTGAAAAAAGATTAGAATATCCTATAAATATTAAAAATAAAGATTTAAAAATGGCAAAAGCCTTATTAGAACAATATGGTGGTGCGAACGGAGAATTCGCAGCATCAATGAGATATTTAAACCAAAGATATACTATGCCTGATGAAAAAGGTTATGCTCTATTAAATGACATAGGAACAGAGGAACTTGCACACGTAGAAATGATTGCCACTATGGTATATCAGCTTATGAAGGATGCTAGTATTGAAGAATTAATAAGTAACGGACTTTCAAGTCAATATATCCAACACGATCGTGCATTATTTCCATCAGACTCTAATGGAGTACCTTTTACTGCAGCATACTTTGCTACTACTGGTGACTGGAACGCTGATTTAACTGAAGATATGGCTGCAGAACAAAAAGCACGAGTTACATATGAACATTTAATGAACATGACAAATGATCCAGACCTGTTAGCGCCTCTTTCATTTTTAAGACAGCGTGAAGTAGTTCATTTTAATAGGTTTAAAGAGCTTAGAGAATATTATTTAAAAAAATATAATAAAAAATAGTTGGTATGAACTGAACCCCAAAAGTTGGACAGTTTATTAATAGTCTTTAATTAGAGGATTGTAACCTGTAATTTATGGGTGACAATCCTTTTAATTTTACTTTAATTCTATCATAATTGTAGTAATTAATATAGTCATCTATCGCTAAGATTAATTCATCTATATTTTTATATTTATCTTCTTGATCGTAAAACATTTATGTTTTAAGTAATCCAAAAAAATTTTCCATCATTCCATTGTCCATACTATTTCCTTTTCTAGACATACTTTGTTTTATACCTTTATTCTTTAATCTTTGCTGATAAGATTCGTGTTGATATTGCCAGGCTTGATCCGAATGAAATATTAATCCTTCTAAATTTCTACCATCAAATGCTTTATTAAGCATATCATTTATTTGTTCTAAATTAGGTGATTTTGAAGCATTATATGATATTACTTCACCATTAAATCCATCTAATATTGGTGATAAATAAATTTTTTCTCCACGAAGATTAAACTCTGTAACATCTGTATACCATTTTTGATTTGGTTTATCTGCGTTAAAATTCCGTTCTATTAAGTTATCAGCAATTTTACCAATTGTTCCTTTATATGATGAATGTTTTCTTTTGTTTCTTTTTAATGGCTTTAATCCTAATTTCACCATTATTCTATAAATTTTCTTGTGATTTTCATTATAATCTTGATTTCTTAATTCTAACGTAATCCTACGATAACCGTATCTTTCTTTATTATTAATAAATATTTCTTTTATTTTATCTATTATTTCTATATTATTATACTTTATCTATTTTAGATAAAGTATAATAATATACAGATTTAGCTAAACCTGATATTTGCAGAAGAATCGTTAATGGATATATTAGCCGAAGTTCACTTACAACATTTACTTTTTCTTCTGTTGTTGATTCTTCCTTGCTTGAACAACGGCTCTCAATTTTTTTGAGTATTCTAACTCAGCTTTTAAATATAAATTTTCTTCTTCTAATCTTTTAATTTTTTCTTTATCTGTTTCATTTTCTTTTTTCTTAGTTACTTTTGACATAGTTGTACGACCTCGCTTTCGTTCAACTATATTATAACCGTTTTCTTTATATTTTTTAATCCAATTTTGTAACATTCCTTGACTTAATAATCCCTCATCTATAGCAACAGAACATGCAGACTCATTATTAAGTAGGATTCTGTTAATAATCTGTTCCTTTTCATAAGAAGTAAATGTTCTATTTTTACTTATCCTTAAAACATCATAGCCATGTTTATCAATTAATCTTACTAAATATTCAATTACATTTTTTCTAACATTATATTTTTTTGAAATATTACTTATTGCATTTCCATTTTTTCTTTCTTGATATATATTTATTTTGTCTTCATAACTTAATTTTGACATATAAAAACCTCGTTTCTATTTTGTCCAAGAAACGGGGTTCATATCAAAATAAAAACTCTTATTTTTTTCTCTTCAAACTAAAAAAATAAACTATTCAATTACAAAAAATAGCGTATAACTATATATAAATTAAAATTAAATAAAAATATGAAAATGCAAAAGCTATTAGAAATAAAAACAATTCTTGTTTAAATAAACCATCATCTACTAATATAAAGTCCATAAAAAATATGACATTATCATTAAATGTTAATATATTTTAAAATTTTTCTATTAAAAACACAATAAATATGATATAATATGTGTACTTTATGGGGGGTAACTATGAAAAATGAAATATTAAAAAAAATAAGTCGTAAAGATTTAGAAAAATTAAAGGAAATAATCAAAAAATACCAAAGTATTGATGAATTAATAGAAAATATTGATTTAGAAATTAAAACAAAAAAAGACCAAGAAGGATTAACACTAAATGAAAAATTTGATCTTAAAATGTTTAGAAAACTTAATATATTACCTGATGATCAAATAGAATTCTTAAGACAAAATAAAATATTAAATCTACAAGACTTAATTGACTGTAATATAGATGAATTAATAAACAATGAATATAGTCGTGCACTAAGAGAAGAACTAATATTTATAAGAGAATTCTATGATATGACAAATGTAGAAAAAATAGATACACCAAGATCAAAACCTAAACAATTGACAAAACGTAACAAATAGTGTATTCTTAATTAGAAATCGCTGAAGAAGAAAAGTAATATTATTTTCTTTTATAGAGAGTTAGGGTTTGGTGGAACCTAATAAAGAAACAATATGAAAGAACACTTCTGAGTACTTAAAGAAATTTAGTAGAATAAGTCGGTAGCATACCGTTATTTATGCTTAGGTTTGATTGAACCGAGAGTGATTATAAAGAGATTTATAATAATAAGGGTGGTACCGCGGAAACACTAGTCTTCGTCCCTTACTATATTTAATAATGTAGTAGGAGATAAGGACTAGTGTTTTTTTTATATTATAGGAGGGATATAATGATAGAAAAAGAAAAATTAAAAGAATATGCCAATAAATTAATGTTTGATATGGATGCTGAAGAATACTCAGTACTTCAAGATGAATTTGAAGTTATACTAAAACAAATGGACTTAATTGGAAAAATTAAGGATATAGAAAAAGTTAGTCCAATGACATTTCCATATAAAAATACAGATGTAGAATTAAGAGAAGATGAAATAGGGGATTACTTAACAGTATCAGAAGTATTAGAAAATACAAAACATCAAGTAAATGATCAAGTTAAAGTACCAAAGGTGGTGGATGAAGATGTATAGAGGAAAAAGTATAGAAGAACTTAGAAGTATGTTAGATAAAGGTGAAGTAACACCAGAAGAATTATTTAATAGTGCTAATAGATTAGCTCACTATTTCCAACAAGATTATAATTCATTTGTAACAATTATAGATAAATTTAAATATAAGGATAGAAATAGTCTATTAAACGGAATTCCATATGCTCTAAAAGATAACTTTTCAACAAGTGGAATCTTAACAACAGCATCATCTAACATATTAAAAGATTATATTCCCGTATATGACGCAACAGTTTATAAAAAATTAAAAAAAGCCGGTGCAGTACTTGTAGGTAAGACAGTACTAGATGAACTTGCAATGGGTGGAACAGGAACAACAGGACACACAGGAATTGTAAGAAACCCCTGGAACAAAGATTGCATGATTGGCGGATCATCTGCCGGAAGTGCTTCAAGCGTAGCCTTAGGAATAGTACCATTCTCAATCGGAAGTGATACAGGTGATAGCGTTAGAAAACCAGCATCACATGGAGGACTAGTTGGATTCAAGCCAACATATGGTAGAATTTCAAGATATGGATTATTTGCTTTCGCATCAAGTCTAGACCATGTCGCAATGTTTTCAAGAAACGTTCGAGATGCCGCAATAATAACAGATGTCTTAAAAGGCAAAGACATAAATGATATGGTAACATTAAATGATGATAAAAAAACATATGCAGATTTAATAGATAATGATATTAAAGGTAAAAAATTATTCTATATAAAAGAAATATGTGGACTTGACACATACAAAGATACATCAGATGAAACATTAACAAAAACACTAGAAAGCTTTCATGAAACACTAGATAAGTTAAGAAGCCAAGGCTTCATTATTGAAGAAGTATCAATGGATAAAAAATTATTAGAAGCAATATATCCAACATATATGTGTATAAGTTGTGCCGAAGCAACATCAAACAACTCAAACCTAACAGGAATCCAATTTGGACCTCGTGGAGAAGGACAAAGTGTAGAAGAAATAATGTTTGATGCAAGAACAAAAGGTTTCTCAGAATTAATAAAAAGACGTTTCATCTTAGGAAGTTATATTTTACAAAAAGAAAATCAAGAAAAATTATTCTTAAATGCCCAAAGAGTAAGACATATGATAGTAGATAAAATGAATGAGTTCTTTAAAGAATATGATGGAATGATTGCTCCATGTAGTGGAGGACCAGCTCAAAGTTTTGATAGTAGTAGCGAGCAATTAAGTGATAGATATTTAATTCTAGAAAACCATCTAGCAATAGGAAACTTTGGTGGATTCCCATCAATTACACTTCCATATACAATGATTAATGATATGCCAGTAGGACTTAATATCACAGGCAGAGTAAAAGAAGATGATGTAGTACTAAACATGGCAAACTATGTAGAGAAAGTAACAGGACTAAAAGATATTTATAGTAAAGTAGGTGATATAGATGTATAAAGTAGTAATCGGACTTGAAGTTCATTGTGAACTAGAAACAAAATCAAAAAACTTCTCACCAGCTCCTAACATGTTTACTGAATCCCACAATATAAATGTTGGAACTGTTGACTTAGGATTACCTGGAATATTACCAGTTGCCAACAAAGAAGCAGCATGTCGTGCTCTATTAACTGCAATGGCACTACATTGTAAAACACCAGATGAAGTAATATTTGACAGAAAAAACTATTACTATCCAGACCTACCAAAAGGTTATCAAATAACACAAAATACAAAACCAATGGGAACAAATGGATACTTAGATATCTTAGTAAATAATCATGTGAAAAGAGTAGCAATTCATGATTTACATCTAGAAGAAGATACAGCATCTTTAGAACATTATCCAAAGTACTCCCTAATTGACTACAATAGAAGCGGTATACCATTAATGGAAATAGTAACAGAACCTTGTATGGAAAGTGCCGATGAAGCCGTAACATTTCTTGAAGACTTAAGAGATGTATTCTTATATCTTGGAGTAAGTGAAGCAAAAAGTAACTATGGTCAAATGAGATGTGATGTTAATATCTCTCTTATGAAAGAAACAGATACAGAACTAGGTACAAAAGTAGAAATGAAAAATATAAATGCATTTAATAACGTAAGAGCCGCAATTGAATACGAAATAAAAAGACAAAGTGAAATACTAAATAAAGGTGAAAAAGTAGTTCAAGAAACACGACGTATTGCAGAAGATGGAAAAACTTATTCAATGAGAGCAAAAGTAGATGCAGTAGACTACAAATATTTTATTGAACCAAATATTCCAAGTACTCCAGTAACAGATGACTTATTATATGAATTAAAAAGCAAGTTACCAGAATTAAAATTAGATAGATATTTTAAATATATTGAAAAATTAGGAATAAGTGAATATGATGCAGCAATCCTTTCAAAAGAAAGAAGTCTATCTGATTACTTTGAAGAAGTAATAAGCTATGGTAGTGATGTAGCTCTAACAGTTAACTTCACCACAACCGCAATTTTAAGTACACTAAACAAATTAGAAATAAAGATAAATGAATTATTTATTACCCCTAAAATGTTAAGTGGAGTAATAAATTATGTAAATGAAGGAAAAATGAGTTTAGATGCCGCTAAAAAATTACTTTATAAAGCAATAGATGAAAAAATAGATCCAAATGAATTAATAAAGAAAGAAAGTTTAGTCCAAATAAACGATTCAGATAAACTTTTAAGTTTAATTAATGAATGTATGCAAGAAAACAAAGAAGTAGTAAGACAATACGTAGAAGAAGGAAACAAATCTGCAATAAACTTCTTTGTAGGACAAGTAATGAAAAAAAGTAATAGACAAGCAAACCCAAATAAATCACGTGAATTAATAACAGAAGAATTAGAAAGGAGATGTAAGTGATGGATAAAAGATATAGAACACATTACTGTGCTAAATTAAGTGAAAGTGATATAGATAGTGAAGTAAGAGTCGCAGGATTCGTTGAAAATATAAGAGACCATGGAGGCGTTATCTTTGTAGATATTCGTGATAACACTGGAGTAATTCAAGTAGTATCAAATGATGATTCTATATTTGATGGAATAACAAGAGAGTCAAGTATAACTATTCAAGGTACAATAAGAAAAAGAGCAGAAGAAGATTATAATGAAAGAATATCAACAGGTACAATAGAATTACTTGTAAGTGATTTAGAAGTATTAGGAAAAGCAAATAATGTTTTACCATTCGAAGTTATGACATCAAAAGAAGTATCAGAAGATGTAAGATTAAAATATAGATACTTAGATTTAAGAAATCCAAAAGTAAAAGAAAATATAATTTTTAGAAGTAAAGTAATAGATTTTTTAAGAAAAATAATGAAAGATGATGGTTTCTTAGAATTACAAACACCAATATTAACAGCCTCATCTCCAGAAGGAGCAAGAGACTTTATAGTACCAAGCCGTAAATTTCATGGAAAGTTCTATGCTTTACCACAAGCTCCACAACAATTTAAACAATTATTAATGTGTAGTGGCTTTGATAAATACTTCCAAATAGCACCATGTTTTAGAGATGAAGATGCAAGGAGTGATAGAGTATATGGAGAATTCTATCAATTAGATTATGAAATGAGTTTTGTAGGTGAAGAAGAAGTCCTAGCAATGGGAGAAAAAATATTCTATGAAACATTTAAAGAATTTGGAAAAGGTAAAAAAGTAAGTGAAAAACCATTTATAAGATTAAGTTATAAAGAGTCAATGGAAAGATTTGGTACAGATAAACCAGATTTAAGAAACCCACTTGAATTAGTAGATTTAACAGATGTATTTGAAGAAACAACATTCCGTCCATTTAGAGGAGTGACAGTAAAAGGAATTGTTGTAGAAGATATCGCAGATAAGTCAAACTCTTGGTTTAATGATTTAGGTGAGTATGCAAAGAGTATCGGAATGAATGCAGGTATTGGATACTTTAAAGTAAATGAAGATATGTCTTTTGTAGGACCAATAGATAAATTCTTAAGTGATGATGAAAGAGAAGATTTAATAAAAGTAGCAAATCTTAAACCTAACTGTGTAATATTTTTTATAGCTGATAGAAATAATGCTTATAAATACGCAGGTGAAATAAGAAATGAATTAGGTCGTAGACTAGATTTAATTGATAAAGATGAATTTAAATTCTGCATAGTAAAAGATTTTCCAATGTTTGAATGGAGTGAAGAAGATGATCAATACATATTTACTCATAATCCATTCAGTATGCCACAAGGTGGAATGGATGCCCTAAACAACAAAAAACCAGAAGATGTTTTAGCATACCAATTTGACTTTGTATGTAATGGCATTGAAATGGCAAGCGGAGCAGTAAGAAACCATGATTTAGATATAATGAGAAAAGCTTTCAGTATTGCAGGGTATAGTGAAGAAGATTTGGAAACTAGATTTAAAGCATTATACGAAGCATTCAAATATGGTGCACCTCCACATGCAGGAATGGCCCCTGGAATTGATAGAATGCTAATGCTTTTACTAGACGAAGAATCAATTCGTGAAACAATAGCTTTCCCAATGACAGCAGGAGGAGCAGACCTCTTAATGAATGCCCCAGGAAACGTAACAGAACTACAACTTAGAGAAACACATATAAAAATAAGATAAGAAAAAGAATAGACAAAATAGATGTCTATTCTTTATTTATTTGTAAAATTCCGTAAAGTTAATAATTTGATTGATTATTTTATATAAAGTATAGTATAGTTATGTTAGAATAATAGTCCTTGAGGTGATATAATGTTCAATGCTTTTTGTAAGTATTTAAGTAAAATTACTACTATTGATTTAGGTATAATTAAAGTAGTATCTTTAACGTTACTAGTTATTTGTATATTTTCAATATTAAAAACAGTAGGTAGAAGTTTTATAAAAGACAAATTAAGTGGAAGAGGTGAATACGTTCTAAACCAATCATTTAAGATATTCATGAACATTATAGAACTGTTTTTACTATTATTGGTATGGAGCGAATATCTAAAAAATATCATGACATTAATTTCGGTATTATCTGCCGCCTTAATTTATGCTCTTCGTGAAATTATTCTAAATTTCTTCTGTGGATTATATATAAAAGTTAGAAGACCGTTTAAAGTAGAAGACAGAATTCAAATAGATGATATAAAAGGAGATGTCATGAATATCTCAGCACTTGACTTTGAAGTATTAGAAGTATCAACAAAAGAAGACAACGGCCAGTCAACAGGAGTAGTAGTAAGCTTTCCAAACTCAATAGTTATATCAAAGCCTGTAAAAAATATAAACAAAGGATTTAAATATATTTGGGATGAATTAGTAGTAAACATATCTCTAGATAGTGATTTAGTAGAAAATAAAAAAGAAATATATAAAATAGTTAATAATATAGAAACTATTAAAAGTATCCCAAGAAAAATGAAAAGTCAAATTAGTGAAATAAATACAGAAAATAGAATTTACTATAACAAATATGATCCAATAATTTATACAAGAATTGTCCAAGACCATATAGAATTAACTGTAAGATATTTAATGCATCCAAAAAAAGCAAGATATGTAGAAAGTGTAATTTGGAATAAGATATATTTGGCTTTTCGTGAAGGAAAACTTAATTTATTTACTGGTGATAGTGGACTAATTATTTGTAATGATTTTAAGAACAATGATAATGCTGATAAAAAAGAAGATGTAAAAAATAACGCAGTCGCTTTATCATCTGTCACAACAACAGCAGTTGAAAAAGAAAAAGTAATCTAGTCATTGAATGATTGGGTTATTTTTTTTAAAAATAAGCATAATTATTATTTAGAAGATAATAATATTAAAGAGGGTGGAAGAATGATAGATATCAAAAATAAAATTTATAATGCATTAAAAAAACAAAAAGAATCAATAGTAGTAGACTTATATTTAAAAGACTATGATGGAGCAAATATATATATTGCTTTAGTATATAATGAAAAAATAGAAAAATTTAAAGTACTATATGTCCCAATAGATGCGATAAGAATAGGTGATAAAGTAGAAGAATATTTCTGTTACCAATTTATCTTTGTAAAAACAGTAAATTATATTATGGAATTAATTAACGAAAACGAAGATTTATATAAAGAAAAATACATGCGAGAAAAAGCCATTAAAACAAATAACTCTTATTACATAGAACTAACAACTCATGTTTCAAATAAAGACTATTTATTTAACTTTAGTAATTACATAGATTATGAATATGAATTTCTATTTGAAATAATAGTAATATTATTTGAACATACTCCACATATAATTAGTGAATTATGTAATAAATTACTAGAACAATTCAATACACCATTCGAATTACCAAAATATAATGCAACAATAGACTTTAATCTATTTAAAGATGACTATAATAAAATGTTCAATCAAGAAACACTAAACAACAACACCTATACATTTAACGACATAGACTTCATAGAACAAGTAGGTAATAAGTTCTGTGCAGTAATAAAAAATGAAAAATATATTATAGAAAATATAGAAAGCCTAAATAAAATAAGTATCTATAGTGAGAAAAGTAGTCCAATAGGTGGAGAAGTATTAATCTTAATAAAAGCTATTAGAGAAAATCTAAAGAAAGAATTTAATAAATTAACTCTTCAATTAGATAAGAGTCAAGATAACAAATTATTAATTTATTTTTACAATGTAGATTTAGAAAATAAAAAGTTTATTGTATTAAATAAATTACTTGAAAAAGACATAACTCTACAACAATTAGAAAATAAACTTATAAAAATTAGTCAGTGTAGAGAAAAAGAAAAAAATCTAATTTATAAATATTTAGATAATAAATATGAAAATGATAAAAGAGATGAAATAATAAATTATATTTATAGTTAAAGTAAATTTTTATATTTACTTTTTCTTTTTATTTTTTAGCACTTATAATTGACAAGTGCTAAAAATGGTGCTATAAATTAGATATACAATTGTTAAGGAGATGAAAAATATGGCTATGAAAGAGTTTAAATCAGAATCTAAAAGATTATTAGATTTAATGATTAATTCTATTTATACAAATAAAGATATATTTTTAAGAGAGTTGATTAGTAATGCAAGTGATGCTCTAGATAAACTTTATTATAGAAGTTTAACTGATAAAGATGTTAAAGTAAATAAAGAAGATTTAGAAATCAACCTTGAATACAATAAGGATAAAAGAACATTAACAATAAAGGATAACGGTTGTGGTATGACAAAAGAAGAACTTGAGTCTAATCTAGGAACAATCGCCAAAAGTGGTTCATTATCTTTTAAAGAGAATATGACAAAAGATGAAAAAATTGATATTATTGGTCAATTTGGAGTTGGTTTCTATTCTGCATTTATGGTAAGTGATAAAATCACTGTTAAAAGTTTAAGTATTGATTCAGATAAAGCTTATTCTTGGGAAAGTACAGGAGCAGATGGCTACGAAATAAAAGAATGTAAGAAAAAAGAAAGAGGAACAACAATTAAACTTCATCTAAAAGAAGATGATGATGAAACTAACTATTCAAAGTATTTAGATGAATATGAATTGAAGAACTTAGTTAGAAAATATTCTGATTATATAAGTTTCCCAATTAAAATGGAATGTACTCATCATGAATTAAAAGATGAAGAAAAACATAAATATGAAGATCATAAAGAAATAGAAACATTAAATAGTATGGTTCCTATTTGGAAGAAAAATAAAAGTGAAGTAACAGATGCTGACTATGAAAATTTCTATATGGATAAATTTAGTGATTATGATAAACCACTAAAAGTAATATCTACATCTGTAGAAGGAATGGCATCATTCAAAGCATTATTATTTATCCCATCACATGCTCCATATGACTATTACACACAAGATTATGAAAAAGGACTTTCTCTATATTCAAATGGAGTACTTATCATGGAAAAATGTGCTGATCTTTTACCAGATTATTTTAGCTTTGTAAAAGGAGTTGTTGATTCAGAAGACTTATCACTAAATATTTCACGTGAAATGCTACAAGAATCTCAAAGTATGAAAATAATCGCTAAAAACATAGAAAGTAAAATCAGAAGAGAATTAGAAACAATGCTTAAAGATGATAGAGAAACATATATATCATTCTTTAAAACATTTGGTGTTCAATTAAAATATGGAGTTTACAATAACTATGGACAAGATAAAGATAAATTAAAAGATTTAGTAATGTTCTATTCATCAAAACATGAAAGACTAATAACATTAAAAGAATATGTTGATGAAATGAAAGAAAATCAAGATAGTATTTATTATGCATCCGGAGCATCTATTGATAAAATTAATGCTCTTCCACAAGTAGAACAAGTAAAAGACAAAGATTATGATATTTTATACTTAACTGATTATGTTGATGAGTTCTGTATCACCGCAATTCAAAATTATGAAGATAAAAAATTTGTTAATGTAAGTGATGGATCACTAGACTTAGAAACAGAAGAAGAAAAAGAACAAACTAAAAAAGTAAATGAAGATATGAAAGACTTGCTTAAAGAAATGTGTGATGAAATAAAAGAAGTAAATGAAGTAAAATTCAGTAATAAATTAAAATCACACCCAGTATGTTTAACAACAAAAGGTGATGTTTCAATAGAAATGCAAAAAGTATTTGATGCAATGCCAAATGATATGGGAATCAAAGCCCAAACAATTCTTGAAATTAATGAAAAACATCCAATTGCTGAAAAATTAAAAGACTTATATGCAAATGATAAAGAAGAATTCAAAAAATATACAAAAATATTATATAGTGAAGCAAGAATGATTGCTGGACTTCCAATTGATAATCCAACAGAAATCAGTAGATTAATTTGTGAAGTAATATCTAAATAAAAGAAGGAACCCCTTCTTTTTTTTTGAAAACATCTTATAGAATAAAGAAAAACTTGAAAAAATTAGTAATTTGTATTATTATATACAGTCAAAAGAGGGGTTATATATGAAAAAAATAGATATTGATATAAACAAATTAGATTATTTAGCTAGTAGAGTTATAAGTATGGGAAATAATTTACCAAAAGAAATACAAGGAAACTATGGACAAATGTACTTTAAAGTAAACGAAAAAATGGCTGAAAACATATTAAGTTTTGATTATCAAGACAAAAGTGTTTTAACAGTATTATCATCATCAGATCAAATGTTAATGCTTAAAAGTTTAGAGGCATCAGAAGTAGATGTATTTGATATGAATAGATTAACTATTTATTATTACTATTTAAGAAAATGGTCAATAAAATACAATAATAGATTATACCCAGACATATATAATAATAACCATTTACTAGAGTTAATAAAAAAAGTTAAACCAGAAACAGAATTAGAAGCAAATGCCGTAAAATTCTACTTAAGACATATAAAAGCAGGAACTGAATTAGATAAATTATTCTATGATATAGATAGACAGACAAAAGGGGATTCATTAATTACAACAGCAAGACAAGCTGCCCCATACGTTGAAAAAGAACCAACTTTTTATATCTTTAATTTATTTGAAGATGTAGACTTAGACAAAACATATGACTATATATATATTTCAAATATCCTAGAATGGGCCCAAGAAAATAGAAAAAAATTAATGGTTGCTAAAGAAAATCTAGAAAAGTTAACCAATAATAATGGTATTGTAATATGTTCAAATTTAAATAATAGAGATGAAAATGCTATAAAAAAAGAAAAAAGAATATTCAACTCTTCATTTGAAAGATATGACTTTGAAGATAAAAGAGGATATGTTTATAAAAAGAGATAATACTAAATAAAGTATTATTTTTTTATACACAAAATATAACAGATATTGTTTCTAGCTTTAAAAAGATACGTACAAGAAAAAAACAAAAGTTGAAATTATTAGTAAAATATTAATTAAATATCATACATTCGGAAATAATACTTTAGTAAAAAACTAGAAAATGAAGGAGCAGAAGTTATCTTACCTGAATTAAAAGGGTTTATAAAATATAGTTGTATTTATGCAATATTTAAAAGTGATTTATAAACAAGCTCTTAACCTTATAGATATATTTGAACGTCCTGTAGTAAATGAATAAAAAAATACATGACACAGAAATGTAACAAATATATATAATTTAGTAGATAATGTAAAAGATATTTTATCAGTAGGAAATCAAACAGGTGAAGGATGGTTCTTAACTACAGAAATGGTAGAATTCAGAAAAAATGTAATAAATAATATTGTTTGTATTCAGCCATTTGCTTGGCTTCCTAATCATATAGTTGTAATTGATTATGATCCAGGTTCAAGTCACACTAATCAAATTAATAGAATTAAGCTAATGTTAACAGTTGCCTATGAAAACTTAGAAGCTAATGTTAAGCAGAACATTGAAAAATGAAGAAAAATATGATATAATATAAGTCATTAAAGGGGTAGGTGGAATCAATGAAAAATCCATTAATAAGTGATTTAAATAAAAAAGATGCTAACCATTTTGCAACAAAAAGAGGCTTACTATTGAGAAAACTTTTTAATAAGAATTTTAGAAGAATTCTTTCTATGTTTGATAATACAAATATTATTCAAATGAATCAAGGTAAAAATTTATCTGATGATGAATACTTTGAATCACTAAAAGATGAATATATTGATATATCAGAATATAATTTAAAAGGAAAAAAACATAACATTATAGTTGAAAGATATCCAGAATTAGAAAAGGATGAGCCATATATCTTTGTATGTAATCATACATGTCCAGAAGATATTGAAACAGCTCTAAATGTAATTGATAGAAATTCATTATTAGTTTTAGGATCAATAGAATCATTACAAACAAATCCAGAAATATTTTTACTATGGTTATTAAATGGAGTAATCCCATTTGATATAATGGATAAAGACGAACGTAAACTTCTACCAAAGAAAATGGAAAAGACTTTAGAAACTAATAGTATTTTAATATTTCCAGAAGGATCTCATAATTTAAGCCCTAACAAGTTAATAAATAACTTATATGATGGTCCAACAAATCTTGCATTAAAAACAGGAAGAAAAATAGTTGTTGTTTCACTAATAAGAGATGAAGAAAACAATGCAACATATATGGATTTTTCTAATCCTATTGATGTAAAAAAATTAGATATTGACCATTCAAAATACTATCCAAAAGAACCAAATCCAGAAAAAGCTTATGTAAAATCAATAACAAGTTATATTAGAGATAAGATGGCAACCGGTGTATATTTCTTAAGTAAAAGACACTTTAAGCCTTTAAAACGTGAATCATACGATGACATAGAAGAATCAATTCGTAAGAAAAAAGTTGATGATGCATTTGAAAAACTTAAATGGGATAAAGATGTATTTGAAGCAGAATATTTAACTAAGAAAACAAAAGAAGAACAAACATATGAAAATATAAATGAAACAATAAGTAATTTAATTATAAATTCTAAATATTATCCAATATTTAAAAAACAAATATTAAGTGATAATACAAGTTATGTTGTAAAAAGAAATGATGACCTAAGAAAAAATGTTCCAAACTATATGAGAGAGGAACTAATAAAAAGAAAAATAAAATAATTTACAAAAAGATAAAGACTATTTCACTATCCGAAATAGTTTTTTATTTATAAACCTCGAAAAAAGTCGTCTATTATGATACTATTATAATAGGTGATGAATATGATAGAATATGAAATTCCTTTTGTATGTTTAATTTTTACTTTTTTAATATCATTAGTCTTTTTTTTAAAAAGAAAAATAGACTTAGAAGAAAATGTTTATTATAAAAACATACTTATTTTTACATTACTTGTAAATAGTACTAACTTTATATCTCATTATTTAGCAAGTATTTATGCAACTACAGATATAACTGCTTGGTTTGCCAATATATTTTCATTTATTAATAAATTAGGTTCTATATTTATTGTAATAATTACAATAAACTTACTATCATATATTTTATACATTTCCTTTGAAAAATATAGAAAAAACTTAAAAATAAATAGAATGATAAACATAGGATCATATTTAATAGTTACAGTATTAATGTTTTTACTAGAATTTAAAGTTTATAAAGTAGGGGGAATCACTAGTGGACAAGGTTCAGCTGTGACTTTGACCTTTTCTTTAGCCTTTATAAATATAATAGTTGCATTTGTAATTTCACTTTTAAATATTAAGAAAAATGATAAAAGATTTAATGCAATATTTTTTATAATTCCAATAATGCTTTTCCTAGGATTATTTGTAATGTTTCACCCACAATTTAATATTTATGATCTTATTTTAAGCTTGTTATGTTATCTTATGTATTTCACCATAGAAAATCCAGATATAAAAATGATTTCAGAACTAGAACTTGCTAAAGAACAGGCTGAAAGAGCCAATCGTGCAAAAAGTGACTTTTTATCTAGTATGTCCCATGAAATTAGAACTCCATTAAATGCTATAGTAGGTCTATCAGAAGATAATTTAACATACAAAGATAGCTTACCAAAAGAAGTAATAGAAAACTCAAATGATATAGTAAATGCCTCAAACACTCTTCTAGAAATAGTTGGTAATATATTAGATATTAATAAAATAGAAGCAGATAAAATGGAATTAGTTGAAAAACCATATTTATTTAGAAAAGAAATTACAAATATGTGTAAAATCACTCAAACAAGAATAGGAGAAAAAAACGTAATCTTTAATCTAAAAATTGCCGATGATATTCCATATGAATTAATTGGAGATAAAGGAAAAGTAAAAGAAATCATAAATAACTTACTAACAAATGCAATAAAATATACAGATGAAGGAACTATTAATTTAAATATTAGATGTATCAATAATCTACAAAAAAATACGTCCAATATAATTATAACTTGTCAAGATACAGGTAGAGGAATAAAAGCAGAACACATAAATAGATTATTCACAAAATTTGAACGACTAGATATTGAGAAAAATTCAACAACAGAAGGTACTGGTTTAGGCCTAGCTATTACTAAGGCATTAGTTGAAATGATGGGTGGAAAAATAAATGTAGAATCACAATTTGGAAAAGGATCTATATTTATGGTACAAATTCCTCAAAAAATAAAGACTCTAACAAAACAAATTAGAGAAGAAGAATTAATAAGAAATGAAAAAATTCATCAAGAAACAGCTAGAAATACTCAAAGTACAGTTGTACTAAATAGCAATATAAATTATTCTAATAAAAAAGTAATGATAGTCGATGATAATGCTTTAAATATAAAAGTTGCGAAAAGAGCATTAAAAGATTTTAATCTAAATATAGTTGAATCAATGAGTGGACAAGAATGCTTAGATAAGATTAAAGAATCAAATGATTATGATTTAATATTAATGGATATAATGATGCCAAATATGAGTGGAGAAACAACACTAAAAGAATTACAAAAAATAGATAATTTTAAAACACCAGTAATTGCCTTAACTGCAGATGCATTAACAGGAGCAAAAGAAAAATATTTAAGCGAAGGATTTATTGATTATATTCCTAAGCCATTTTCAAAAGAACAAATAAAAGAAAAATTAGATAAAATTTTTAAAATTAGTTATTCATCTTTACTAATTGAAAAAAATATAACCAAAGAAATAATGCCAGAAATAGTAGAGGATGTACCAAGATATAACCCAAATGTTGACAGATTTGCTAATACTGAAGCCTATGTATTTGGAGATAAAAAGGAAGAAGAAAAAGAAGAAATTATTTAATAATCAATAAAATTAACAAGAAAATTCAAATAACTAGATAACTAGATATAAGTAAGATATATAATATAATTTACACTTGAATTTATAAATTATATATACTACTTAAAAAACGAAAGAAAATCAAAGTCTAAGAAAAGAAAGTAAAAAATAAAAATAAATGATTTTCAACATAGCTTTTAATATATAGAGGACAAAAAATGTCTTCTATATTTTTTTTGATTATTATGTTATAATCTTATAAGAATAGGAGAGTGTTAAGATGGCTGTATTAAAAAAAGACGAATTAAAAAGAATGGATGAATATTTTAGAGTTTTAAATTATCTAAGTGCCGCACAATTATATTTACTTGATAATCCTCTACTTAGACAACCATTATCAATTAATCATATTAAGCCAAATGTAGTAGGTCATTGGGGAACAACTCCAGGACAAAACTTTATTTATATGCACTTAAATAGAGTGATAAAAAAAGATAATCTAAAAATGATTTATATTTCAGGACCAGGTCATGGTGGACAAGCAATGATTGCGAATAATTATTTAGAAGGAATATATTCAAAATTTTATAAAGATATAACAGAAGATGAAGAAGGTCTAAGAAAACTTTGTAAACAATTTAGTTTTCCAGGTGGAGTATCATCACATGTAGCACCAGAGACACCAGGCTCAATTCATGAAGGTGGAGAGTTAGGTTATAGCCTTGCTCATGCAGCAGGTGCAGTACTTGATAATAGTGATTTAATAGCAGCCTGTGTTGTAGGTGATGGAGAAGCTGAAACGGGTCCACTCGCAACATCATGGCATATTAATAAATTTTTAAATAGAAAAACAGATGGGGTAGTATTACCAATACTTCATCGTAACGGTTATAAAATATCAAACCCAACAGTATTTGGAAGAATGAGTAATGAAGAATTAGATGATTTCTTCCATGGATATGGTTGGAAGCCATACTTTGTATCAGGCAGTGACCCATTAAAAATGCATGAAGATATGGCCAAAACAATGGACAAAGTAATTAAAGAAATTAAAAAGATTAAAGCTAATGAATCTGGAAACTATCCAATGATTGTTTTAACAACGCCAAAAGGCTGGACTGGACCAAAAGAAGTAGATGAAAAGAAAATAGAAGGATCATTTAGAGCACATCAAGTTCCAATCCCAATAACACGTGAAAATCAAGATAATTTAAAATTGCTTGAAAAGTGGCTAAAAAGCTATAAAATAGATGATTTATTTGATTCAAAAGGAAGATTAATTAAAGAATTAAGAGATTTATGTCCAACACCAACAAAATGTATGGGAGCATCAAGTTATGCAAATGGTGGACTTCTTCTTAAAGAAATAAAAACTCCAAATTGGGAAGATTACTGTTTAAACATCAAAAAACCAGGAAGCATTGTTAATCAAGATACAATGGAATTAGGTAAATATATAAGAGATTTATTTGTATTAAATAAAGAAAATAAAAACTTTAGAATGTTTGGACCAGATGAAGCTTTGTCAAATAGATTTAATCATGTATTCGAAGTAGAAAATAGAACTTGGAATTATAAAACATTAAAAAGTGATGAGTTTTTATCACAAAATGGTCGTGTAATGGACTCATATTTATCAGAACACCTATGTGAAGGAATGTTAGAAGGTTATTTATTAACAGGAAGATATGGATTTATTCATAGTTATGAAGCATTCATAAGAATAGTTGATTCCATGGCAAGTCAACATGCTAAATGGTTAAAAGTATGTAATCAAATTCCATGGAGAGCTCCAATTGCATCTCTTAACTTCTTATTAGTAAGTCATGTTTTCCAACAAGATCATAATGGTTATACTCATCAAGACCCAGGATTCTTAAATCATGTAGTAACTAAAAAAGCCGATGTTGTTAGAATGTACTTGCCACCTGACACAAACTGTTTACTTTCATGTTTTGATCACTGTATAAAAACAAAAAATTATGTAAATGTAATAATTGCCTCAAAGCATCCAAGACCACAATGGTTAACAAAAACACAAGCAAGACAGCACTGTAAAAAAGGTCTAGGTGTATGGAACTTTGCATCAAATGACGAAGGTAATCCTGATGTAGTACTTGCATGTTGTGGAGAAACTCCAACACTAGAAGTATTAGCAGCAGTTGATATTTTAAGAAAAAGCGTTAAAGGAATAAAAATTAGAGTAGTTAATGTCGTTGACTTAATGAAATTACAAAGCCCAGAAACCCATCCACATGGTATGAGTGATAAAGAATATGATGAAATATTCACAACAAATAAACCGATAATCTTTAATTTTCATGGCTATCCATCACTAATTCATCAATTAACATATAAACGTACAAATAGAAATATGCATGTTCATGGATACAAAGAGGAAGGAACAATCACTACAACATTTGATATTCGTGTCCAAAATGAAATAGATAGATTTCATTTAGTAATTGCAGTATTAAAAGAAATACCAAGATATAGAAAAAGTGGAGAAGCATTAATAGATTGGTGTAATGAAATGCTAAAACAACATAATGAATATATAAGAGAATATGGAATTGATATGCCATTTGTAAAAGATTGGAAATGGGAAGGATTCAAAGATTAACAAAAAAATGATAAAAAAATCATTTTTTTTGTTTTCTTTAATGAAAAATTATTTGGATTATGATATTATTTCAGTATAAAAAGCAATCTAAATAGTAAACAGAAAAATTTAGATAAATAATAAAATGAAAAAGGAGTTTAATTATGAATATTATTTTAGGAATAATAAATATAATATTAGTTTATTCAGCAGTATTAATCATAGATAAATATTTAAAAAAAGAAGGACTAATTGTATGGATAACATTTGCAACAATAACAGCAAATATTATTGTCTGCAAATCAATAGATATATTTTCTGTAACTCTAAGTTTAGGAAACATCTTATTTGCATCTAACTTTCTAGCAACTAATATCATTAGTGAAAAATATAATAAGGAAGATGCTTATAAAGCAGTAAAAATAGCATTAATTATGAATATTTTATTTGTTATATTTACTCAACTATCTCTTTTATATATACCTAGTAAAAATGATATAGTAAATACTGCTATGAAAGAATTATTTTCTATTAACTTAAGAACTACAATATCAAGTTGTATAATGTTTTTTATAAGTAATTGTCTAGGAATATATCTATTTAATAAATTAAAATTAAAAGAAAATAACAAGTTATGGTTTAGAAGTAATGTATCAACAATAATAAGCAATTGCTTAGAAAATTATTTATTTGTCTTCTTTGCCTTCATAGGAATTTTTGACTTAAATGTAATTTTTTCAATAGCCACAACGACAACTATAATAGAAATTATTCTATCTATTGTAGACACTCCATTCTTATATATGATAAAAGAAAAAAATAAATAGTCATAGTCGTTATTATTTTTAATTATTTATGGTATAATTTAATAGAGGTGAATCTTATGGAAACAAGAAGAAGTATGAAACTTCCAATTATATTAACATTTATTATGATAATAATTATCGTATATTTATTTGCAACACTACAACAAGAAAAAGTTGTCTGTCAAAAAACAACTCTATTTGACAACGACATCAAACTAGTAGAAACAGTTACAAGTACAATAGATAATGGGAAAATTAGTAGTATTCATTTAGTAAAAAAATTTGTTTTACCAGATGAGTTTTTAAAAGACGAAAGTTATACTAATAGTATTAAATATTCATTAGAAAATACACTTGATTATTTAGGTAAAAAAGTAAAATATAATAATAACAATAATGGATTATCTGTAGTGATTAATGTCTCAGACGATGAATTACTGTTGCTTGATAATATAGATTTTATGGGAACAGACGATTTAGGAATGGTTGTAAATACAAATACTGTAAGTAGTGATGCCGTTACATTAAGTGTAGGAGATAAGTATACAGATGGTGAACTAATGAAAAAATTAAAAAATAACAGTTATACTTGTAGGTAAATATGAATATAGATATAGAAAAAGAATTAAATGAAATTGATTTTGAGTCAAATAAATTTATAAAAGTAAAAAGTGGATTAATGTTAACAAATAGAGAAGTAGAAATATTAAAGATGTATCATATTGATTTTGATAATTGTTCCAGCTTAAAAGAAATATTATGCAAAATAGAAGATATAATAAGCGACATGGATATTGTTGATGATGAATTAGATTATATCTCCTCAACAATAGCTGAAAGAGATTATTACCAAAATACAAACAAATAAATATAGGAGATGGAAATTTGGATATAAAACTATTAAATAATAAAGAATTTGAAGGTGAAATGTTAAAATATAATTTTGCCTTAAAAAGACTTCTCAGTGAAATAGAAATTCTTATTGAAGAATATAAATTTAAAACAGATTATAATCCTGTAGAACATATTAAATCAAGAATTAAAAGTTATAATAGTATAGAAGCTAAATTAAAAAATAAAAATCTAGAAATTACTAAAGATAATATAGTAAGAAATGTTCACGATGTAGTAGGAGTAAGAATTGTTTGTTCCTTCTTAGATGACGTTTATGAATTAGTAAAAATAATAAAATCAAGTAAACAATTTGTAATAATAGGAGAAAGTGACTACATAAAGAATCCGAAAGATAGTGGATATAGTAGTTATCATATAAATTTACTAGTACCAGTCCATTTACTTGAAAGAACAGAATATATAGAAGCAGAAATACAAATAAGAACAATTGCAATGGATTGTTGGGCAAGTCTAGATCATAAATTAAGATATAAGTTACCAGAAGACATCCCAGAAGAAATAAAAGAAGATATGAACTTAAGAGCTATAGCTATAAGAGAATATGATAAAACAGTCCAACACCTATATGATTTAATTAGAGAATTCAAAGGAAAAAAATAAAGCCATGATAAAATGGCTTTTACTATTTATAAGAGCTTTCTCCTAAAATATTCATTAAACAAAATATCACTTTTTATGTCAGTAAAGATTTGTTTATAATAAGTCACAAATTAAAAATGAGTATGGTAACGGTCTACCAAAGTAATTAATTTTAATTTGCCTTTTGTTCTAGAAAATGTGATATACTAATGAAAAAATCAAAATTCAACTAGAAGTTTAGTTATTCAACCAATGATTTATTGTTTAAAAAATAACTATAAAATATACTTAGTTGTAGGAGGAAGACAAAATGATTTATTTAGATTATAGTGCAACAACACCAGTAAGAGAAGAAGTAATTGATACATATAGTAGAGTATGTCGTGAATTTATAGGTAATCCAAATTCACTTCACAAATTAGGAATAAAAGCAAAAAAAATTATAGATGCTAGTACTAGACAAATTGCAGATATTTTAGGCGTAAAAAGTGATGAAATAATATATACAAGTGGATCAAGTGAAGCTAACAATCAAGCTATAAAAGGAGTAGCATTTAAATATAGTAATAGGGGAAAACACATAATAACAACACCTCTAGAACATTCATCAATAATTGCTCCTCTAAACTACCTACAAAGTATAGGTTATGAAGTTGATTTTGTAAAATTAGATGAAAAAGGTTTAGTTGATTTAGAAGATTTAGAAAACCTAATTAGAGATGATACAATTCTTGTCACAATATCATCAGTTAATAGTGAAGTAGGAGTAAGACAAGATTTAGAAAAAATAAGTAAAATAATAAGAAAATATCCAAAAGTAATTTTTCATAGTGATGTTACTCAAAGTATTGGCAAAGAAAAAATAAATTTTGAATTATTAGACTTATCTTCAATGTCATGTCAAAAGTTTTTTGGAATGAAAGGAATAGGAGCCTTAATAAAAAAAGAAAAGTTAGTAATTGAACCACTTATTCATGGAGGAAAATCAACAACAATCTATAGAAGTGGAACTCCAGCAACTCCATTAATTGCATCATTTGCCAAAGCATTACGATTAATGTATGAAGATTTTGATAAAAAAACTAATCACGTTAAAATGCTACATGACTACCTAATAGAAAAACTATCTAAATTAGATGTATATATAAATAGTAATGATGCTTGTATAAATAATATCGTAAATTTTAGTTTAAAAAATATAAAAAGTGAAGTAATGCTCCACGCACTAGAAGAAAAAGAAATATATATATCTACACAAACAGCTTGTTCAACTGGAAATTATTCTTCCTCAGTATTTGCTGTCACAAAAGATAAAGAAAAAGCAAGTAGAAGTATGAGAATAAGTATTTCATATCAAACAACAAAAGAAGAAATAGATATCTTTATAAAAAGTTTGGATGAATCAATAAAAAAACTAGATTTTAGGAGATAATATGAAAGTGATAAAAATAAGTGCTATTTGGTGTAGTGCTTGCTTAATAACAAATAAAAGCTTTAATAAGTTAAAAGAAAAATATAATTTTGAATATGAAGAACTAGATTTAGATATGGATCAAGAAAAAGTTGTAAAATATAATGTAGGAGAAAATATACCGTTATTTATTGTATTAGATAATGATAAAGAAATAACTAGATTTTCTAAAGAATTTAACTATGAAGAATTAAAAGAAGAATTAACTAAAGTAGGAGTTATTAATGAAAAAGATAGCTAAATTAATATTTATAATAATATCTATAATCTTCATATCTACTAATGTAAATGCCAAAGAAACAGATAATTTAACACTGTATGTATTTAAAGGTGATGGATGTCCACATTGTAAAGCAGAAATGGACTATTTAGATACAATAAAAGATAAGTATACTAACTTAGAAATAAAAGAATATGAAGTATGGTATGATGATGACAATGCATCACTTCTAACAAAAGTGGAGTCATACTTTAATATAAAAAGAAGTGGAGTACCAACAACAATAATAGGAAATACCGTAATTCAAGGATATCAAAATGAAAGTAGTACTGGGAAAAAAATAGAACGAGCTATAAACTTCTATGAAGAAAATGACTATAAAGATATAGTAAAAGAAATAAAAGATGGACCAGCAACAAAAAATACAAAAAAGCCTGATAAATTTCAAGAAGAAGAAACAAAACTTGATAAAGAAACATCTGTAAAAGCACCGATTGTCGGAAATGTAAATTTAAAAGATGTATCATTACTAACATCAGCTGTAATTTTAGGATTAATAGATGGCTTTAACCCATGTGCCATGTGGATTTTGTTATTTTTAATTAGTGCCCTAATCGGAATGAAAGATAGAAAAAGAATGTGGACACTTGGACTTACCTTCTTAATAACATCAGGCCTTGTCTACATGTTAATTATGTTATCTTGGATAAGTATAGCTGTTAAAATAACAACAGTTGTCTGGATTAGAAATATAATTGCAATAATTGCTTTAATAGGGGCAATACTAAATTTAAAAAGTTTTATAAAAAGTAAAAATTCAGGATGTGAAATAGTAGATTCAAAAAAAAGAAAAAATATTTTTTCTAAAATAAAAAAATTCACATCAGAGAAAAGTTTAATATTAGCTTTTTTTGGAATAATCGGACTTGCAATAAGTGTTAATTTAGTAGAATTAGCCTGTTCTGCAGGACTACCATTAATATTTACAGAATTACTCGCCATAAATAATGTATCTGGTTTTATAAAATTTATCTACATTGGTATATATATCATATTCTTTTTAATAGATGATATAATAGTATTTACTATTTCAATGTATACAATGAAAGCAACAGGAATAAGTACAAAATACGGAAAATATTCTCACCTAATAGGAGGTCTAATTATGCTCCTTATTGGATTACTTTTAATAATAAAACCAGAATGGTTAATGTTTCAATTCAATTAATACCAAATTTTTGGTATTTTTTTAATTTTATCATCTAATAAAAAAGAAATAATTATGATAATGATTTTAGAGTAATAATATAGTATAATAAATTTAATTAATTATAGTAAGCAAATGGAAGTGAATTAGTAACATGGAATGTAATCAAATACTTAGTCAAATCTTCTATATTATAAAAAATATAATGGTTTTAATTAATATTGTCTGTCCAATAATTCTTATTATATCTTTAATAACTCAATTTACTAAATTGATGATTTCACCTGATCAAAAAAAGGGAACTAGTAAAATAAAAAATAGTATAATTGCACTTTTTGTTGTTTTTTTTATTCCTTTAATGATAAATGTTATTTTATCTTGGTTTGATACAAATTATAATATAACTAACTGTATAAAAAATGCAAAGTATGATAACAAAACACCTTCATATTTTGATGTTTATGACAATTCTAAGAAGAAAAAAAGTATAAAATCAGATCCTTCTAAATATGAAAAAAGTGAAAGTAAAGGAAAAAAGATAGCAAAACTAGCAGTTGCTTTATCTCCAACAGCAGCTCCAGATGACCACTTATATGCTCCAAATGCGAACCCTTGGTTAAAGATAAATGATTCAAGATTAAATGACTATTTTGAAGTAATGGATGAGACAATAGGAAAATATAATGATAACAATGCATATGGATCATGTGCTCAAGCAGCAGCAGGAGTTATAAGAGCAACAGTAGATCCTGATTTTGATACAATGGGACCAAAAACACAGATTGAATACTTACAAGCTAACACTGAAAAGTGGAAATATGTAGGAACAGTAAATGCTGGTGAAAAATTCGATGAAAAATGTAAACCTGGTGATTTATTAATATGTTCAACCCATACAATGATATATGTAGGAAATAAATTAGCCAGAGAAAAGTTTCCTAATACAACAGGAAATATGTTCCAAGCAGGTTATGATGATGGTGGTCCAAGTGCCCCAACATATGCCAAATATCCATCTATTGATTCTGTCATTACAGAAGGAAGGACTTTTTATATCTATAGACCAACAAGTAAAGGAAACTTCACTAAACCATTCATATCAACAAAAAAATATTTAAAATATTAACTTTATTTAAAAAAGCATAATACATGTATTATAAATATATTCATCACTAAAAAAACTCATTCTAAATTAATACTGTTAAAGCAGGATAAAAATGTTTACTTCCATTCAAAAATTGGTTATAATATAACTTAGAATAGAAGGAGTTTTACTATGGATACAGAAGAAAAGAAAATGGTAACAATACAAAATCCAGATGGTAGTTTAATGGATGTAGAGGTAGTAACATATTTAATAAGTGATGATCAAATTAATAAGTACTTAGTATATACAAAGGGTGAATTAAGTGGCTCTGAAAATGATGTAGTTATTTATGTTTCTAAAATAATAAAAAAAGACTCTGTATTAACTCTTGAAGAAATAACAGATGATAAAGAATGGAGTAATGTACAAACTCTTTTAAAGAGAATTGCAAATGCTTAGGTGGTGATAATATATGGCTAATTTTAATTTTGTCCAAGAAGATTATATAGACGATTACAAATTTGAAAACATTAAATTAGAAAATGCTGATACAAAAATAAAAGCCATTTTATGGGGACTTATCAGAAATGAACAAAAAGCATTAGCGGAAATAGACAAAATAATAAATACAATCAAAGATGAAACGTTAAAACAAACATTAATAAAAATAAGTGGAGAAAAACTAGATATAATTGTAAAACTATATAATTTGGGAGATGATTTATCAAATTCTTTTAGACGACTTGATGAAACATCAAAAGAAGCAAAAAAAACAGAAGATGAAAATATCGCAAGAATAATAGAAAATATTAATTATGAACCACAGACACGAAACATGATAAAAAAACACCCTCAAGCTCCAAAAGAAAATGATACTAACCAAGTAATAGAAAAAGAACAAATAGATCAAGTACAAGATGAAAATAAAATCATAGAACAATCACCAGTAGAAAATAAAGTGGAAGAAGAGCAAAAATTACAAAATATAGAAACTAAAGAAAACGTAGAACCTATTGTTCAAAAAGTAGAAGAAAAGAAAGAAGAAGCAACAAATGCTGATTTAAAATCAACAGAAGAAATAGACAATCAAGAAGAAAAATTAAACAAAGATATACAATCACTAATGAGTGATATTAAAGTAATAACAGAGCAAAAAGAAGTTGAAGATACAACACCAAAAGAAGAACCAGAAAAAAAGGTTGAAGAAGTAAAAGAAGAACCTGCACTAACTACACAAACAGTAGAACCAATACAACAAGAAGCAATAGTAACAATTCCTACAACTGAAAACTTTGAACAACCAGAAATAGTTTCTAATAGTACAGCAGAAACACAACCAGAGATAGCTGCTGAAGCAGCAGAAAATGAAACAAACTCTCTACCAGAAATGGTTATTGAAACTCCAGAAAACGAAACAAATACCGTTCCAGAAATAGTTTCTGAAACTACTGTAAATGAAACAAATCCTGTTCCAGAAACAGTTCAAGAAAATTCTACATTGCCTGAAATACAACCAACAATAGAACCAATAGTTGAAGAAAAAGAATCTCCTCAACCATCACAGACTGATCAACAAGATTTAAAAGTGTCAACAACACAAAATGAAGAAATACAACCAGTAGAACAAGCACAACCAGTTGAGACAGAACTTCCAAAAGAAGAACCATTAGCGAATATATCTGACATTCAAAGTATAGTAAAAGAAAATAATATAGACCAAGAAGAAAAGAAACCAGATTTTATTAAAACAAATAAAAAAGGCAAAGAAAGCTTACTTGTTACATCAAAACAATATAAAAAATTATTAAAATCATTACTAACACAAGAAGCTTTATATACATCAATCTTTAATAAAGATAAGCCTATCAAAAACCCAATATTAAACTCAATTCTTCAAGAAACAGAACTAACACCAGAAGAAATGCTAGTCAAAGCAAACCAATTGTATCATGAAGGAAAAAAAGAAGAAGCCGAACAATTAATGGAACAAGTAACTTCTAATCCACAAAATGACCAACCAATGGCTATGCAAAACTATGCAAATAATGAAGTAAACACAATCCAACCAACGGATAATATGTTAAATATACCAAGCTCTAGTGTATCAAACCAATTCACACTAGTGGCATAGGAGATTTATATGGATGATAAATTATTAAATAGTAATTTAAATTATGAAAACTATGATGATTATATAGAAAAAATATTTAATATATTTAGACTTTCTGATAAAGAAAATTCGGTAGTATTAAGTATTAGTCTAAAAAAAGAAAAATGTACAACTAAATTAAAAATTGTAAATAAATTTGGAGATACAAAAGAATTCAATGATGTAATATTTAAAGTCACAGAAGAAATATTTGAAACATTTATAAGTTCACTCATAAAAAGACTAAATGATGATGAAAATTTTATAATTAATGACATAGTAAATTTAGATAAAGATGAATATCAAACATTTAGACTTGTTTCTAAAAACAATGACTTAGTGACAATAGATGGTCTAACTAAAGAAGAAGCAAACAAATTAAATAAGTTATTTGAAACTGATGAAAAAAAAGAAGAATTACTAATTAATAATAATGGGATTAGTACATCAAATATTTTAATATTAATAATAATAGTTATAATAATCATATTTATAATTTTATTAAACGTTTTAAAGTAAGAAGGAGGAAATTAGTATGCGTAATAAGAAAAACAAAAAAAATAACATAACTTATTATGCAAGAATACTAATTGTAGTAGGTCTTACTTTTTTAATTTATGGAGCAATACTTGATTTAAGTAATGAAAAAAGATTATACAACCCAGTAACAGACGTCACAGAAAAAGAAGAAGGAACAGTTAATATCAGCACAATTGACAATAGTGAAGTCGTTCCTGGAAACAAGACTAAAACCACTACAAATAGTGCAGATACAATAAAAAATAATAGTACAAATAATACAAACCAAAATACTCAAACCGAAAGTCAAACTACGACAGAACAACCAGCACAAAATAATACTCCAACGCAACAAACTACACCAGCTCAAAACTATACTCCAAAGCCACAACAACAACCATACGTTCCAACTCTAGATGAAACAAATAATAATTTAAGAAACAGTATTCAAAATACCTACGGAGTAACAATAAAATATGGAAGTGAAACAAGTGGTTATACAGTAGCAGGAATTAGTACAACACCAATTAATAACGCTACAACAGTAAATGCCTCTCTTACAAGATTAAATGCTGCATTAAGCCTATATCCAAGTGGCATGTTTTCAGAAATAAAAAATGGTGGTATTCCACTAACAATAATGCTTATTAATAATTATTCAGAAAATAGTGTTACTGGGGTTACTGATTCTAGTTATTCATATGCAGTAATATCAATCGCAGTAGCTTATTCTTTTGAAGAATCTTTTTACCATGAATCATATCACTACATGGAAAGATATATGTTCAAAAAAGGAGCAAATTTTACAACATGGAACTCTCTAAATCCCCAAGGATTTAGTTACGGAAATATAAATAATGGTCTATCTTATGCCTCAACTTACTCACAAGATGCACCATTTGTTAATGCCTACGCCATGACATCAGCAGAAGAAGATAGAGCATCAACATTTGAATATATGATGGCAGGATCAAAAGCAAGCTGTCTAAATTATGGAACACCAGTATGGAAAAAATCAACAGTAATAAAGAACATGATTGAAACAGTATATAATACAGCAAATCCAAATACAACAGAGTATTGGGAGAGATATTTATAAAGGATGGTAGTATGAAACAAATAATATTTAATGACAATAATTTAACAGATAATGATATAGAGCTCAAAGTAGTAAGAGTAAAAGCCTTAATGATTAACTCAAATGGAAAAATCTTATTAGCTCACAACAATAATACATATCAGTTTCCAGGAGGACATACAGAAGAAAATGAAAGTAAAAAAGACTGTTTAATTAGAGAAGTAATGGAAGAAACTGGAATAGAGTTGAATGTCGATGAAGAGCCATTTTTATGTATTACAACATATGATAATAACTATTTTGGAAGTGGAAAGAAGGTTCTAAATTCAATATATTACTATAGAACATTTACTGATTCTTTACCAGATCTCAGTAAAACACATTACGATGAATTAGAATTAGCAACAGATTTTAATCTATATTACGTAAACTTCAACACCCTAGAAAAATTCTTGAAAAATGCTATAGAAAATGGTAGTATAGATGTGAATATAGCCAAAGAAATGATAAACGTAGTAGACGTATATCATGAGGTATATGGAGGTTAAAATGAAAGTATTAGTTACAGGTGGCCTTGGTTTCATAGGAAGCCACACAGTAGTAGAATTATTAAATGCAAACTATGAAGTAGTAGTAATTGATGATTTATCAAATTCAAGTCTTGATATAAAAGATAAAATAACTGAAATTACTGGAAAAGACTTTAAATTTATTAAAGATGATGTATGCAATATTAATGCATTAGAAAATATCTTTAAAAATGAATCTATTGATGCTGTAATTCACTTTGCAGGGTATAAAGCAGTAGGAGAAAGTGTAGAAAAGCCAATTATGTATTATGAAAATAATTTAATTTCAACACTACATCTATGTGAAGTAATGAAAAAATATAATTGTAATAAACTTATTTTCTCATCATCAGCAACAGTATATGGAACTCCAGAAAGATTACCATTAACTGAAGATTGTAAAGTGGGTGGAACTACAAACCCATATGGAACAAGTAAGCTAATGATAGAACAAATTCTAAAAGATATTACAATATCAGATCCTGACTTCACTCCAATAGTATTAAGATACTTTAACCCAATAGGTGCTCATGAATCAGGATTAATTGGAGAAAAGCCAAATGGAATTCCAAATAACTTAATGCCATACATCGCAAGAGTTGCTTCTAAAGAATTAGAAATTTTAAGTGTATTCGGAGATGATTATGATACACCAGATGGAACAGGAGTAAGAGATTATATCCATGTAGTAGACCTTGCTAAAGGACACTTAAAAGCCTTAGAAAAAGCAGTAAATACAACTGGAATTCATTACTATAATTTAGGTACAGGAGTAGGATATAGTGTACTAGATATGGTTAAAGCATTTGAAAAAGTAAACAACGTAAAAGTACCATATAAAATTGTAAAAAGACGTCCAGGAGATATAGCAAGTTGTTATGCAGACCCAACAAAAGCATTTGAAGAGTTAGGATGGAAAGCAACACATGGAATAGAAGATATGATGAGAGACTCATATAATTTCATATTAGAACAAGAAAAAAACAAATAAAGTAAATAAAAAAGTAAAATAAATTTTATGCAATGTCAAAATGTGTAAAATTTATTTTTTTTTGTAAAAAATATGGCTATAGTAGGCATAAACCCTTAAGAAATAAGGAAAAATATGGTATAATATAAAGCGTTATTTGAATTAGAAAGGGTGGTTTAAAATGAAAAAAATAGAAAAAGAAAAAATAAGATACTACTACATTCCAGTAGCAACAAAGTTTGTAGAGTATGATGGTGAGCAATTAATAAATATATTAGCAAACCTAGATGATGAAATAGTAAGACGTGAAGAAGAATATTTATCTTTTTTTGGAGATCCACTCTGGGAAACACCAGTGTTTGAAAACTACATGGAAAAATATAAACAAGAAACACAAAAGAAATATATCGAAAGAGATATTATAGAAAAAATAGGAGTTGTTTACGACCATGGAAAATATAGAGAAATAAGGACAAATACCCCTCTATCAGTATCAAGTGATATATGGCTTAATTTGCCTCAAAACAGAATAAACAAAGAAGACCTAGAAGCAAGTATTAATAAAAATAGAAACTATAATACTCAAGTAAATTCATTTTTTAATTCATATCAAGAAAAGAAAACGTCATCAAAAGTAAAAATAAAGAGATAATAATAGTAATTGCTCTTTATTTTTTTTAAAATAAGATAAAAATATTGTAGAAAGTTTCAATATACGATATAATATAAGACATTGGAGGGAAAATAATGGCAAAAAAAGAAGAAAATAAAGAAATAAAAAAAGAAACAAATAAACATGAAGTTGCTGTAAAAATAGAAGGTGACTCTTGGAAAAATGCTATAGATAAAGTATTTGATAAAAAACAAAAGACTGTAAAAGTTGATGGATTTAGACAAGGAAAAGTTCCAAGAAATGTTTATGAAAAGAAATTTGGAAAAGAATCTTTATATTTAGATGCTGCTGATGCAGTATTACAAGAAGCTTATGGTAAAGCAATGGATGATTCTAAATTAATCCCAGTAGTACAACCAGAAGTAAATCTAAAAAGTATTGGAGAAGATGGAGTTGAATTTACATTTAAAATTATTACAAAACCAGAAGTAAATGTAAAAAAATACAAGGGATTAAATATTACTCCAGAAAAAGTAGAAGTAACTGATGAAGAAATAAATCATGAACTATCTCACTTACTTGAAAGATATACTGAATTAGTAACAAAAGATGGTAAAGTTGAAAATAAAGATATAGCAATTATTGACTTTGAAGGTTTCAAAGATGGAGAAGCATTTGATGGTGGAAAAGGTGAAAACTATTCATTAGAAATTGGTTCAAATACATTTATTCCAGGATTTGAAGAACAAATTATTGGTATGAAAGCTAATGAAGAAAAAGACATTAATGTAACTTTCCCAGAAGATTATGGTGTTAAAGATTTAGCAGGAGCTCCAGTAGTATTTAAAGTAAAAGTTAATGAAGTAAAAGAAAAGAAAACTCGTGAATTAGATGAGGACTTCTTTGAAGATTTAGGAATGGAAGGAATCGATTCTGAAGATAAACTAAAAGAAGAAATTAAAGCATCAATTAAAGCTCAAAAAGAAATGGATGCAGAAAATAAATATGTTGATTCATTATTAGAAGGAGTATCAAAAAATGTTGAAGTAGATATTCCAGAAGAAATGGTAAATGAAGAAGTAGAACGTTTAATGGGAAGATTTGCAGAACAAATGAAGATGCAAGGAATCTCACTTGATTTATACTATCAATTTACAGGATCTAATGAAGAACAATTAAGAAGCCAAATGGAAAAAGAAGCTTTCAATAATGTTTTATATCGTTTAATGATTGATGAAATTAAAGAAATTGAAAAAGTAGTTATCACTGACGAAGAAGCAGACAAAGAAGCAGAAGAATTAGCTAAGAAATATCAAGTATCAAAAGAAGAATTCTTAAGCCAATTTGGTGGACTTGAAATGGTAAAATACGACCTTGAAGTTAGAAAAGTTGTTGAACTATTAAAAGAATATAATAAGTAAAAATAAAGAGTGTTTTTAAGCACTCTTTTATAATGCTATAAATGTAATTTATGTATTAAATAAATCTAATAAAAAATGTAAAATTGGAATAGTTTTCCTTGAAAAAATTTCTATTTATTATATAATAGAAAGCAGTAATTAAAATTTGGAGGGGATTAATGATGAATGAGAAATTGGTAGTACTTATTGTAAACGATATAGTCATTTTCCCTAACAGTGAAGTAAGAATTGAGTTTGATAACAACTACGACAAGAAAATGGTCGAAATAGTTGACAAAATAGAAGACAACTTAATGTTAATTGTTAATCCAATAGAAGAAAGTAACTTAGATATAACAACTTGTCCAAAATATGGAGTTTTAGGTAGAATAAAATTAAAAATGAATGTTCCCAATGGTAAAACAAGAATTGTAATTGAAGGCTTAGGACGAGTTGAAATATCATCATACGAAGAAGAAGGAAAATTCTTTAAAGCAAATTATAAAATTATTGAATATGATGAAGACAATGAAGACTATACATCATACTATAAATTACTAGTAAAATCTCTTGAAAAATATATTAGTAAAGTTCCATATATGGGTAATGCCATACTATCACAATTAAGTGCCATTGATAATTTATCAGATTTATGTGATTTAATAGTAAACTATCTACCATTAAGCTATAAAGAAAAAAAGAAATTTATAACGACAATTGAACCAATAGAAAGAGCTAAATACTTAATAGAAGATATGAATCGTGACATGAAATTTGCTGAATTAGAACAAAAGATAGAGTCAGAAGTAGAAAAAGAATTAAGTGATAGTCAAAAAGAATACTACTTACGAGAAAAAATAAGATTGATGCAAGAAGAATTAGGTGACGTAAATAGTAAAGACAGTGAAGTAGAAAAATATTATAAAAAATTAGCTAAGTTAAAATGTAGTAAAAAGATCAAAGATAAAATCAAAAGAGAAATAGACAGGTATAATAATTTAAATAGTAACTCTCCAGAGCTTGGTATGATAAGAGAATACATTGAATGGATGATTAGTCTCCCTTGGAATATATATACAAAAGATACACAAAACCTATCTAAAGTAAAAGAAACACTAGATCAATCACATTTTGCACTAGAAGATGTAAAAGAAAGAATTCTTGAATATCTAGCAGTTAAAGAAAATACAAATAATCTAAGAAGTCCAATTCTATGTTTAGTAGGACCTCCTGGTGTAGGAAAAACATCACTTGCCTTAAGTATTGCTAAGAGCCTAAATAGAAAGACTGCTAAAATAAGCGTAGGTGGAATTAATGACGAAGCAGAAATTGTAGGTCACAGAAGAACTTATATAGGTGCAATACCAGGTAGAATTATTCAAGGGATAAGAAAAGCAGGTACATCAAATCCAGTATTCATAATTGATGAAATAGACAAAATGACAAAAGACATAAAAGGTGACCCTGCAAGTGCCTTACTAGAAGTACTAGATCCAGAACAAAATGATAAATTCTTTGATCACTATATAGAAGAGGACTATGACTTATCACAGGTTATGTTCATCGCAACAGCAAATTATATAGAGCAAATTCCATATGAATTAAGAGATCGATTAGAAATAATAGATATTTCAAGTTATACAGAATATGAAAAATTAGATATAGCTAAAAATCACTTAATTCCAAAAGAAATAGAAGAACATGGTCTTACAACACTTCAAGTACAAATTAGTGATGACGCCATAATGCATTTAATAAGAAACTACACAAAAGAAGCAGGAGTCAGAGAATTACAAAGAATGATAGCTTCTTTACTACGAAAAATCGTTAAAAACTTATTACTAAATGAAAGTGAACTTTTCTATCATATTGACAAGAATGAAATAGAAAAATATCTTGGAAAAATCAAATATTCATTTACAGAAAAACTTGATGAATCACAAGTTGGTGTTGTTAATGGTATGGCCTACACAATATTTGGTGGGGATATTCTTCCAATAGAAGCTAATCTTTTCAAAGGAAAAGGAAATCTTGTTCTAACAGGATCTCTTGGTGATGTAATGCAAGAGTCATGTCATATTGCTCTTGACTATATAAAGTCAAATATGAATCTATTCAAAATAGATGCAAAGTTATTTGAAGAAAATGACATTCATATTCATGTTCCAGAAGGAGCAGTAAACAAAGATGGCCCAAGTGCTGGAGTAACAATAACTACAACACTAATAAGCCTGTTTACAAATAAAAAAGTAAATTCCGATATCGCAATGACAGGAGAAATAACTCTAAGAGGTAGAGTACTACCAATTGGAGGTTTAAAAGAAAAAATAATAGGTGCACATAGAGCCAATATAAAAAAGGTTTTTATTCCAAAAGAAAATGAAAGAGACCTAGATGAAATACCAGAAAATATAAAAAGTGATATAAAATTCATTGTTGTAAAAAATTATTTAGATATATATAAAGAATTGTTTGGTGATTAAAATGAAAAATATTAATATAATTAATCCTACAGATAAAGTTACATTAGAAGATGTAAAATCATTTGAAAATGAAATGTCTATAAAGGCTTGCCTTATATCAAACTCAATAGAACAATTAGAGAAAATGGTAGAAGATAAAGAATGGTATATAAATGTCATACAAATTCTTTACTGTATAATTAGTAATGAACCAGCTTTAATACTTTTAGATAGAAGTTATCTTGAAAAAGTATATGCAATAATGGAAGTTCATAGATTTGATGCAATTGGTAGAGAGATAAATGATGAAATAGGCGAATTAATAACTTTAATTAATAGAATAAATTCACAAAGTACAGAAGAAAAAACTTCAATGATAATTGATTATATTATTAGTCAATCTGAAGAAAGACAAATAGAAGTCGTAACACAAGAAGATTATTGTGACCTTCTAAAAAGTATGATTTATGATACAATAATTGTTCAAGCATTAGTAACCAAAGACTTATCTAATATAAACGATACTAATTCTGATTTCTTTATCTGTACAATCAACTACCTTTTAGAAGAAATGCCAGAATTACTAGTTTATGAAGATGCATTAGACTTCACAACAGAATACTTAGAATCAATAAATGTAAATTCAACATTCCTAGAAAAAGTCTATAATCGAAGAAGAACAAAAATAATAAATGATACTAAGAAAAAGATAAAAAGTTTAAAAGAAGAATAAAATTTCTTCTTTTTTCATACTCTTCTTTAGGAGGCAATAATGAAAAAGAATATTAAATTTGAAAAAAGAATAGATTTTCCCACGATGGTTGGAGAAATAAGTGCTATCTCATTAGAAAAAGACTTAAAGTTTATAGATGAATCAAATATAGAAGGAAACTTAATACTAAGTGGTAAATATAAATTAACAGAAGCATCCAGATTAGAAGAAGAATTTAATTATAAATTACCAATAGAAATTTCACTCACAGAAAAATTAGATACAAAAACAAGTAGTGTAGAAATATCTAACTTTACATATGAAATGCAAGATGAAAATATAATGATGTGTAATATTGAATTAATGATTGATGGGTTAGAATTAATAGAAGAAGACAGAGAGTGTGATGGAGAAGGTGATGTCAAAGAAATAGAAATACCAATAATAGAAAATAAAATAGAACAAAATATAAAAAATCAAGAACCAATAAAACAAGAAAAAATAAATAAAGAAGAAGTAGAGAAAGAAAAAAACAAAAAAAGAATTACAAAACAAGAAACAACTAAAGAAGAAATAACAGAAGAAACAGAAACAGAAACAAATAGTTTTCATTTATTTGACATAACAGAATCAGATGAAACTTATGGCACATTACTTGTTTATATAGTAAGAGAAAATGAAACAATAAACTCAATAATTACTAAATATAATACAACTATAGAAGAGTTAGAAAAATATAATGATTTAAAAGACTTATCCATTGGAACAAAATTAATAATACCAGTAAATAATGAATGAAATAATAAATAAATATCTAACTGATATAAAAAAGATAACTTATAAAAAAGACTATTCAATAATTGAAACATCAACTAATAAAAAATATATAATAATAAAAAAAAGAAAGAATAAAGAAAAACTCTACGATTATCTAACTAGTATAAACTATAACCTTTATAAAAAACCATTAAATATAAATGATAAGTATGAAATATTTTCTCTTGATAACTTAGAAGAAGAAAGTATTACTAATGCGCTAATTACTCTTCATTATCTAACTGAAGAGTTTAGAGAGTGTAGTAAAGATGATTTAAAGAAAATTAAAGAAAAATTTATGCTTAATCTTGATAAATGTTATAAATATTATTTAAACCTACAAGATGAAATCGAAAATATGTCTTTCCCACCACCAGATAAGTACTTGCTTATAAATAATATCAGTCAAATATATAAATTACTTGAAGTATCTAAATATAGATTAGATAATCTAGAACTAAATTCATTACGAGAAGTAATATTAATAAACAATTTTGATAATAATATATTTAAAAATATAGTAGACTTTAATTACTACTCAAAAGATATATTTGTCTATGATTTAGAAAAACTATATAAAAAAGATTATAAAAACTTTAAAGATGTACTAAAAAAATATAATGACAAATTAAAAATAAGTAAAGAAGAATGGAACCTTCTATCTATACTTATATCAATTCCAGAAGAAGTAACTTTAGAAAATAATCACTATAATGATTGTATAAAAATTAGAAATTTAATAAACTATGTAAATTATACATTTTCTTTTTTATCAGAAGAAGATGAAAAATATAAGGAAACAGATAAGCAAGAACTCGAAGAAGAGAATGAAAACATTTAATTTAGTTGTAATAAATATAAGTATTAATAACTGATAAAAAATAACAATTAAATTTATAATTACAAGAGAAAGATAAAAGATATTACTTCTTCTTTTCTGCCTACAACTAGAACATTTACAAAATAAAGTATGTTTAGTATTCAAAACTATCACCCAATGTAGTATATTCAAAAAATTATATCTTTGACATTGATTTTATAAATGTTATAATATTAATTGTAAATAAATATATTAGGAGGTAATTTATGGAATTAAAAGGAAGTCAAACAGAAAAGAACTTAATGACTGCTTTTGCAGGAGAAAGTCAAGCTAGAAATAAATATACATATTTTGCATCTAAGGCAAAAAAAGATGGATATGAGCAAATAGCTGCAATTTTTGAAGAAACTGCAAACAATGAAAAAGAACATGCAAAAATGTGGTTTAAAGAATTAAATAATGGAGAAATTCCATCAACAGTAGAAAACCTAAAAGCAGCAGCTGATGGTGAAAACTATGAGTGGACTGATATGTATGATGAGTTTGCACGTGTTGCAGAAGAAGAAGGATTCAAAGCCCTAGCAACTAAATTCAGAATGGTTGGAGAAATTGAAAAGCATCATGAAGAAAGATATAGAAAACTTCTAAAAAATATTGAAGATGAAGTTGTATTCTCAAAAGATGGAGACTCTATCTGGATTTGTAGAAACTGCGGACATGTAGTAATTGGAAAAAATGCTCCAAAAGTATGCCCAGTATGTGCTCATCCACAAAGCTTCTTTGAATTAAAAAGCGAAAATTATTAAAATTAATTAAGAAGTCCTAGAACTTCTTTTTTCTTTATCCTAATTTATGATATAATAGGCCTGTTAGGGGGAAGGACTATGGAACTTGATCACAGTTATATAAAAAATCTAGAAATTATAGGTTCCGGTGCTTTTGGAAAAATATACAAAGATGGCGATAAAATATATAAACTATATAAAGAAAAAATAGTAGGCGATTATTACAAAATGTATGATAATCCAGCTCTTGATTATCCTAAAATTAAAAAATATAAATTGAATAGGCTAAAACAAGTCAAAGGAAAAATAAAAAACTGTAATTTAGCATATGACTGTATTTATATAGATGGGAAATTTAGTGGAGTAGTAGCAGATTACTTTGACGGAGATACTCTAGGAAATATAAAAGATAATCTAAACTTTGATGAAAAATTAAAAATTAGTAAAATAATTGTTAATACAATGAAAAAATTACAAGCAAACGGAATCTATCCCTTAGATATCCATCTAGACAATATAATGATAGGTAAAGACTTAGAAGTTTGCTTAATAGATTTAGACGATTCACTAACAAAAGTCAAATTAATAAAAAATCCATTTCTAAAAAGGCAAAGTTTAAGAAGCCTAAATGAAGCACTACAGGATATATTTGATGAAAAAACATTTACCTTCTATTGTAATGACGAAATTGAAAGATATAAATTTCCTAAGGAAATATATCAAATAAAACCTACATATTCAGGAACAGAAAAATATTTAGATTATAAAGAAAAGAAAGAACAAGTACTATTCATAAGTCAGTATACAAATATTGATAGAATTAAAAAGTTAGAAAAAAATAAAAAAATAATTTTAATTTACGATGAATATGATTTATCAGCAATTAGAAATATTATATTAGAACTTTCAGAACATAAAATTTTTATAGATAAAATACTACCAAAAAATTTCAAAGAAATTTATATAAATGATAATAACGTTATTGATTATTATGACATATCAAACGAATCAACAAGGTATGTTTTACTAAAAAAATAATATACTTTTTATAGGTGATGGAAATGTTTTCTAAAAATATTCCACCTAAAGTATCATCCTTTAGTGCAGTTACTGTAGGTTATTTATTAATAGGTGATTTAACAGCCAGTGAACAAAATGCCTTAGGTAACTGGTTAATGCTAGTAGCTCAAGTATTATGTACCAATGCTTATTTTATTCAACTACAAAACATAAATGAAAGTAAAAAAAATACAAAAGACCAAATAGATATTGATTTATTAAAAAGAATGAAAGAAGCTTTAGAAAAAGAAATAAATAATTTAGAAAAGAAGTGAAATTATGAAAAAAGAATTATTGGCACCAGCCGGAAATATGGAATGTTTAAAAGCAGCTGTTTTAAATGGAGCAGATGCTGTTTACTTAGCTTGTAAAAACTTTGGTGCTAGAAAATTTGCTTCAAACTTTACAAATGATGAAATAAAAGAAGCAATTAAATTTTGCCATTTATATGGAGTAAAAGTTTATGTAACCATGAACACTTTAGTAAAAAGTAAAGAAGTAGAATCATTTATAGAACAAGCAAGGTTCCTTCATAAAAATGGAGTAGATGCTATACTTGTTCAAGATTTTGGAATGATCTGTTTACTGAGAGAAATGTTTCCTAATCTAGAAATTCATGCCTCAACTCAAGCAAACACATCCTCTTATGAAACAGCTAAATTCTATTATGATTTAGGTATAAAAAGAGTTGTCTTCTCACGTGAATTAAGTATAGAAGAAATAGATAAAATAGATATTCCAATTGAAAAAGAAGCCTTTATTCATGGTGCATTATGTATTTCCTATTCTGGATTATGTCTTATGAGTAGTATGCTAGGAGAAAGAAGTGGAAATAGAGGAGAATGTACAGGTTGTTGTAGACTTCCATATACTCTATATGATAAAGATAAAAAGCTAAGTAACAACAAATATCTACTAAGTACAAAAGAATTAAATACAAGTACTGAATTTGATAAACTACTAAATAGTAGTATCTATAGTTTTAAAATAGAAGGTAGAATGAAAAGCCCACTATATGTAGGATTTATTGTAAACTTATATAGAAGATTAATAGATAAAAAAGAAGTTGATCTAGAAACAGAAACAAAAAAATTAAAAACTATATTTAATAGAGAATTTACAAAAGGACATTTATTCAATATAACAGATAAAAATATTATGAATACGAAAAGCCCTAATCATCAAGGCTTAGTAATTGGAAAAGCATCTCCATATAAAGACAAAATAAAAATAACTCTTGATAAAGACAAAACCCTAAGTCAAAATGATGCGGTTAGATTTGTAAATTCAAATAAAGGTATGATGGTAAATTTTTTATATGACTCTAATATGAAGCTATGCAAAGAAGCAAAAGATATTTGTTATGTAGATAATAAATTAAAAATAGAAACTAATGACATCTTAAGTAAAACGGGGGATTATAATTTAGATTTAGAATATAAAAATAAAGAACAAAGAAAAGTTCCAATAAAATTCATAGTAAAAGCTCATATTAATAAAAGTCTAGAAGTCAGTATAAGTGACTATAATACAACAATTACTAAGAGTATTGGAACTGTCTACAAAGCAGAAAAAACACCAGTAGATAAAGAAAATATTATTAAACACTTAAATAAACTAGGAAAGTCCCCATTCAAATTAAAAGATATAGATATAGAAATGGATGAAAATATATTTATTCAAATTAAAATGCTTAATGAAATAAGAAGAGATTTAGTTGAAAAGTTAATTGAAAAAAGACAATACATAAATGAAAATATAATAGAAAATAAAGTCGTATTCGAAAGAGTTCCTAATAAACAAAATGAAGAAATTAATAAAATTAGTGTTTCAGTAAGAAATAAAAAACAATTATTAGAAGTATTAAAATTAAATGTTGATAATATTTATGTCTATGATGAAAAGTTATATGAAGAATTTAAATCACATAAAAACATTTACTATATTTTACCTAAGTGTTCATTTAATATTATGACTAATCTAAAAGAAAGAAATATAACATCAGATTACTTTGATTTTAGTAAGACAAATGCTCTAGGATCATACTCTTTAAATGTAGAAAATATTTATACCGGATATTATCTAAAAAAACATGGACTTCAAAATATACCAATATCGGTAGAATTAAAAGAAGAAGAAATAAAAGACTTCATCAAATTATATGAAAATAAATTTGGAAAATCAACATTTGAAGTATTCACATATGGTAGAGTAGAAAACATGATAATAAAAGGAAATATACTAGAATTAGATAATAAACTTACCTATAATTTAAAAGATATAAAAGATAGATTATTTCCAGTGTACTATGACAATACAAATACACATATACTTAACTATCAAGAGCACAAACTATCTAAAATTAATAATTGTGTAAGAAGATTAGATTTTTATGATGAAGATGAAAAAACTATTTCCAAAATTGTAAAATCCTATCAATAATTTAATTTGATATATTAAAAAAAATAATTATGTGCTAAAATAAATTATAGGGAGTGATAAAAGTGGCAGAATCAAAAAAAGAAAAAAATTTATTTAAAAATTATGCTATTCTAATAGTTATATTTATAGCTGCAATAGGCTTAACAGCATATCTATGCAGATGGTATAAAGTGTATGATGATTATAAAAAACAAACCCCAGTAATAAGAGGTACATTACAAGAAATAGTTTATGATGACTTAGAACATTATATATTAGAAAACCCATCAGCTGCAATTTATATGTGTGTATCACAAGATAATGTATGTAGAGATTTTGAAAAGAGTTTTTCTAAGTACGTTAATAAAAAAACTTTAAATAATAGTATAATTTATCTTAACTTAACTGGATTAGATAAAGATGCATTTATAAATAGTTTTAATGAAAAGTATAATTTTGAAACTCCACTTACTGGTAATTATCCAGCTTTTGTAATATTTAAAGATGGAAAAATAGATAGTATATTACAAGGTACAGATAATGCACCAGTAACGCTATCAAAAGTAGAAAGTTACTTGGAACTAAATAATATAAAAGAGGGAGAATAATCTCCTTTTTAATTGGAGGGTTTTATGAATAATATAGTACTATATCAACCAGAAATACCACAAAATACTGGTAACATTATGAGAACATGTGTCGCAACAAACACAACACTTCACTTAATTAAACCATTAGGATTTAAAATAGATGATGCTCATCTAAAAAGAAGTGGAGTAAATTATATAGATAAATTAGAATATCATGTCTATGAAAATTGGGAAGACTTTAAAAGTAAAAATAAAGGAAGATATTACTACTTCACAAGATATGGTCACAAACCACATACAAGCTTTGATTTTAGTAATAAAACTAATGAAAACTTATATTTTGTCTTTGGAAGAGAATCAACTGGTATACCAAAAGAAATACTAAAAGATGACTTAGATCACTGTATGAGAATACCAATGACAGCTAATGTAAGAGCCTTAAATATATCTAATAGTGTCGCAATCGCAATATATGAAGCACTTCGCCAACAAGATTATAATGACTTATTAAAAGAAGAACCAGACCTAGATAATAATGGTCATAAAGGTAGTAATTTCCTAGAAAAAGAGTAGTAAACTACTAGCTAAAAATAAAAAACTTTATTTTTTCCATAAAATACTATATAATTAAATTGGTGATAATATGGATTTAATACAATATTTAATTATTGCAGCAATATTAATAGTTATATTACTAGCAGTGATTAAAGCAACAAAAAAAGATGCAGACCTAGATTTTAATAAATTAGTAGAGTACTTAGGAGGAAAAGACAATATAGTAAGTACAGAAACAAATATGTCTAGATTCAAGGTAACTTTGAAAGATACATCTAAAGCCAACAAAGAAGGAATACAAAAATTAGGTGCAAAAGGTATCGTTGAAATAGATAATCAATTAAAAATAATATTAGGGTCTAATTCAAAACAACTAAAGAAATATATAGATCAAATAAAATGACATTTTGTCATTTTTTTATTTTTTCGACACAATTCGACACACATAGTATAAAAAGTATGATTTAATAAAAGTGGTGATTATATGGAACTTTTAAAACTTATACTATTAGATGTAATGTGTATTATACTACCACTTTGTCTATACCTAATATATATAGCATATATAAAAACAAAAGAACAAAAAGAAGATACATTATATTTTTCAGTAGCGGTATTAATTTCTCTTATTCTATTAATAACATTTGATAATTTAGAAATATTTTCTACAAATATGTTTTTTGGAATACCACTTCTTATAAGTTACTTATCAAAAAGAGATAGACTATCAATTTTTATATCAATAGTATTAATGCTATTATTTAATAATATCTATAATATTTCTTTTTTTGTACTTTCCATATTTTATATATCTTATTATGTACTATATAGAATACTAAAAAATAAAAAGAATTTTTATAATTTATATATAATATTTTTCTTATTAATTAAATGTATATATACAATAACTTTATTATTTTCAATTATTAAAACAGGAAATGAAACACTTGATTTAATTCATATCCTAGTAATAAGTTGCTCTCTGCAAGTATTAATTTCTTTTTTTACCGCAACATTTTATGAAAAAAGTAAAAAAGTAATGGATATAAATATGACTTTAAAAGAATTAGATAAAGAAAAAAAACTCCGCGCTTCAGTTTTTAAATTAAATCATGAACTTAAAAATCCATTAGCTGTATGTAATGGATATCTAGAAATGTTTGAACTCGCAACAGAACAAGAAAAGCAAAAATACTTAAGTATTATAAAAGATGAAATAAAAAGAAGTTTAACTATAATTAATGACTTTTCATCACTTGGTAAACTTAAAGAACTCGAAAAAGAAGAACTAGATCTATGCTTATTATTAGAAGATATAAAAGAAATATTATCTCCATTATATAATAATGCAAATGCAACTATTAAAATACCTGATGATGAAATATATATATGTGGAGATTATAACAGATTAAAACAAGTATTTATAAATATTTTAAAAAATTCTTATGAGTCACGAAGTAAAAAAGATTTAATAGTAAACATAAAAATAAAAGAAGAAGAAAACACTTATAAAATCTATGTTCAAGATAATGGTAAAGGTATGTCCCAAGAAACTCTTAATAATATCTGCAAAGACTTTTTTACTACAAAGGAATATGGTACTGGAATAGGTATCCCTTATGTTAAACAAATAGTTGAACTTCATGGAGGAACAATAGAGTATAAATCTAAAGAAAATAAGGGCACAACTGTCATAATACGTTTACCAAAATAAAAAAGTCCGAAGACTTTTAATAGTAATAATTATTACTTGTAGAATAAGTTGGATAAGTAGAGTAAGTACTACCACCATAATATGTTGGATAATAAGGCATCATTGGATAAACTGGATAATATGTATTTCCTTGATTACCTTGATTTGAAGCTATTCCATATCCAAGTGCAGTACCTGCAACTCCACCTAATAAAAATGGTGCGATTAAAAACCTATCCTCCGAATATTCTGGATATCCATTAGAATAATTTCCAAATTGTTGATAATTATAATTATTCATAGTATTCCTCCTCATAATAGTTTATGAGATTAATAAGAAATTGTAACATATAAAATAAACACTAAGAGGATACAACAAAGAAAAATATTAGATATACTTCACATTGACTTAGATAGATTGCATGGTTTACACTTGTCATATAGGAAAGACTAAGTCATAAAGAGAAGCTCATCGAATAATTATCGGTTGGGATTTTGGAAAAAAAGTAAATAAAATTTTTGATAAGAGGAAAGAATAATGTTAAAAAAAGATTTATTGAATAACAGTAGAAATAATTTTGCCTATTTGATAGACGATGTTGATTATACATCAGAAGAAAATGTAAATTATATTTTTAAATTTATTAAACAAAATGTAAATAGTGAATATTTGATGTTTGATTTATATGTTTCTTTACATGAAGATGAGTTTTATCAAGAAGATTTTGCAAAATTTGAAAAAATAATTAGCAAGGAAAGTCATTATGTACAGAAAATAGATAATGATTGTAAACATAGGAGAGCTTTATTTTCTTTAAAAAGTGAAAAATTTACTTTTGACTTTTTTAAAAATGTAATTAAATATTACAGTAGTATTGCTATTTTTTATAATTTAAATGACATTTGCTATAATTTATTTTTTGACAATAAAGAAAAGTTAGATAATTTCTCCTATGAAAGTATCATATTAGCAGATTATTGTGTTAAAATTGAAAGAAATTATCTATGTTTTCAAAGCAATATAGATATTAAATTGTTATGTAAAAACTTAAGAGGAAAATATAGATTATTACATGATTAGTATTTTTATCACTAAAACATATACTAAATTTAATAAATAATAATCTACAAACTATTAAAGAATATGAAATATTATTCTTTTTTCTTTCAATAAATTAAAAACAATAGTATAATATGAACACGAAAGAGAATAGTAAATTATAAAAAAATATAGTAAAATAAAGAAGAAAGAGTAAGAGGTGACTAAAATGGAAAGACTACAAAAAGTAATTGCCCAAGCAGGAATTGCTTCAAGAAGAAAAGCAGAAGAATTAATTAAAGATGGAAAAGTAAAAGTAAATGGTGAAGTTATTACTGAACTTGGAACTAAAGTAAAAGAAAGCGATAGAGTAGAAGTAAACAATAAACCAATAGAAAAAGAAAATAAAGAATACTATTTATTAAATAAACCACGTGGAGTAATAACTACAACAAGTGACGAACATGGAAGAAAAACAGTTACAGATTTAATCAATACAGAAGCAAGAATTTATCCAGTAGGAAGATTAGATTATGATACAACAGGGGCAATCATTCTAACAAACGATGGAGAATTCGCAAATATTTTAATGCACCCATCAAATAAAATTGATAAAGTCTATCTTGCAAAACTAGAAGGCATCATTAAAGGAGAACAAATTAATACCCTAAAAAATGGTGTTATGTTAGATGATATACTAGTAAAAGCATCACGTGTAAAATTAAAAAAAGTAAATAAAGAATCAAATACTTCAATGGTAGAAATAACAATTCATGAAGGAAAAAATCATCAAGTAAAAAGAATGTTTGAATCAGTTGGTTTTCATGTAGAAAAATTAACTCGTGAAAGAATAGATATATTTACAATCAATAACCTAAAATCAGGTGAATATAGAAAACTAACTCCAAAAGAAGTACAAGTAGTATATTCATATAAAACAAAATAATAAGAGGCCTAGAGCTTCTTTTTTTATGCATTAATAAGCTACTTTTGTAAGGATATACCTACAAGTGTAGTTAAAATAACAAACAAAAATTAAATAAATGTAGCTTATCATACAAATAGTAATAATAGTATCTTAAGTTTTTTTACTAATTGAATAAGAATATAAAGCGAGGAGGAAGAATTATGAAAAAATTTGCTGATTGGATTTCAAAGAATAATATTCTAATTTTAATAGTTGGATTATTACTTTTGATACCAGCAATTATTGGGTATGTAAATACAAGAATTAATTATGATATTTTAGTATACTTACCTAAAGAGTATGAGACTATTAAGGGTGAGAATATCTTAACTGATGAATATGGTCTTGGCTCTTACGCATTTGTTATTTCTGATATGTCAGATAACTATAAAGTATTACAACTAGAGAAAAAGATTAAAAAGATAGATGGGGTTAATAAAGTATTTAGTATTAGTGATGTAGTTGGAGTTAATGTTCCAAAAGAAATGCTTCCTGATGAAGTTACAGATAAACTATATGATAAAGATACTAGTATAATAATGGTTACATTTGATGGTACTACAAGTGAAGATAAAACACTTAATGCAGTTGATGAATTAAGACATGTAGTAGATGCGAATAGTGTTAGTAGTATGTCAGCCATGGTACTTGATACTAAAAACTTATCAAATCAAGAAATATTTGCATACATTGGAATTGCTGTTCTTTTATGTATAGTAGTTTTAATGATTGCAACTAACAGTTATATTGTTCCATTTTTCTTACTTGGAAATATTGGAATAGCTATTTTATATAATATGGGTTCTAATATTTTTTTAGGACAAATTAGTTATATTACTCAGGCAATAGCTGCAATACTACAGCTTGGTGTAACAACAGATTTTTCAATTTTCTTATATCATAAGTATGAACTAGCGAAAAAGAGCGAAAAAGATAAAAAACGTGCAATGAGTAGTGCAATACAAGAAACATTTAAGAGTGTCATTGGTTCATCTTTAACAACATTTGCAGGGTTCTTAGCACTATGTACAATGGATTTAACACTTGGAACTGATATTGGTATTGTAATGGCAAAAGGAGTTTTATTTGGACTTGTTTGTGTACTTACAATATTCCCAGCACTATTACTTACATTTGATAAGTTAATAGAACGTACTAGTCACAAACCTGTAACACCACAATTTAAAGCATTGCAAAAATTTTCTGTAAAACATTATATTGTTGTCTTTATATTATTTTTAATATTAATGATACCAGCAATTATTGGTAATAGTAATTATCAAGTTTATTATAAATTAGATGATTCACTTCCAAAGAATTTACCTTTTGCTGTTGCGAATAGTGATCTTGCTAAGAAGTTTGGAATTACTTCTCCAGAGATTGCAATTATTAGTAAAGATGTTAAAAACAGTGAAGTAGAAGACATGGTAGACGAACTTAAAAATATTAAAGGTATTGATATGGTACTTGCACCTAGTACTTTACTAGAGTCTGGTATGGAAGATTTATTACCAGATGAGGCTAAAGAAATTTTAGATAATGATAAATATCAACTTGTTATAATGAACTCTAAATATGAAATTGCAAGTAATGAGTTAAATAATCAAATTGATGTAGTTAATAAGACATTACATAAATATGATAAGAAGTCAATTCTTGCAGGAGAAGGACCTTTAATGAAAGACTTAGTTGTTACTGCAGATCATGACTTTAATATGGTAAATTATACATCTATTATTGTTATATTTATAATTATGTTATTTGTACTTCAATCTATTGGATTACCTGTTATTTTAATATTTACAATTGAGTTTGCAATATTCCTTAATATGGCAGTTGCTTACTATATGGGGGTTAAACTTCCGTTTATTGCAAGTATTGTAGTTGGTACTATTCAGTTAGGAGCAACAATAGATTATGCAATTTTAATGAGTACAACTTATTTAAATGAAAGAAAATTAAGCAATAAGCATAAAGCAATGACTAATACGCTAAAAGTTACAGTGCCATCAATTATTACATCAGCATTATGTTTCTTTGCCGCAACTATAGGTGTTAGTTTATATACAAAGATTGATATGATTGGTTCTATTTGTACATTACTTGCTAGAGGATCAATTATTAGTATGTTAGTTGTAGTTATAATATTACCTGCATTATTAATGATATTTGACAAGGTAATACTTGCTACTACTAGAATTAAGGAGGGTAAATAATATGAAAAAATTTAATCAAGTTATGACATTATCAGTTGCAACTATGTTACTTTTAAATCCAGCAAGTGTTTTCGCAATGACAAAGAATGAAACAGTTTATTCAACACTTAATTATAATGGTGTTATAAAAAAGACTACTATTAATACAAGACTTTCTGATTTAGAAAAAGGTAGTATAGTTGATTATACTAAGTTAGATGATATTAAAAATATTAATGGACGTGAAAAGTTTAGTCTAGATAGTGGAACTCTTACATGGAAATCTACTGGAAAAGATATTTTCTATCAAGGAAAGGTAACAGAAGAATTACCTATAAAAGTCACTGCCAAATATTATTTAAATGGAGAAGAAGTTAATCCTAAAAAGATTAAAGGAAAAAGTGGAGATGTAAAAATAGTTTATAGTTTTACTAATGAAAGTTATGATAAAAGTAGTGGAATGTATACTCCTTTTGTAGTAACAACTACTAGTATTATAAATAGTGATAATAATACTGATATAGATATTTCTAATGGTAAAGTAGTAAATACAGGTACTAAGAATATTGTAACTGGTATAAGTGCACCTGGTTTATATGATAGTGTAGGACTTAATGAATTAAAAGATATGGATAAAGTTACTATTACTTATAACACTACTAAATTTAGTATGAATGAAGTATATTTTGTAATTACTCCTAAACTATTAAGTGAAGTAGATGTTAATACTCTAAGTAAAGTTGATAGTCTAAATAGCAGTTTAAACACTCTTCAAACTGGAATGAATGAGTTACAAAATGGCTCTTCTACACTTAATGATGGTGCCAAAAAAATTGAAAATGGTACTAAGAGTTTAACTGATGGATTAAAAAGTGCAAATAATGGTATGCAAGAACTAAATAGTGGAGCATGTGAATTAAATAGTAAAGTCACTAGTATCAATTCTTTAGTCAATGCTTTAGTAGATATTATGACTAATGGAAATAGTACAGATTCTGGAGTTATAGAAAGAGTTAATTATGAAAAACAAGTAATTAATAGTTATGATGCAACAATTCTTCCTAAGATTGAAAAATTACAAACACTTTATTTAGGTAATGTACAAGCAATTAATACATTAAAAACTACTAATGAAAGTATTTCACAAATTTATAATGGGTACTCTTTAGGAAACTTTAAATTAGATAGTACTGATACAAGAGCCTTACCAATACTTAGTGAATATTTTACTAACTTACTTACAAGTCAAGGAATGAGTAGTGAAGAGATTAAATCTACAATTACTAATCTAACAACAGTTAAGAAAACATATGAAGGGAATTTACAATTAATTACATTATTAGAAGGAAATAATCAAGCACTTTTAACTAGTAAAGATTTAATTGGAACAGTATCTTCTAAATTATCTGAGTTAAATGATGGTACTAATAAATTAAGTAATGGTACTAAACAAATTAATGATGGTCTTACTAAGTTATATAGTGGTTCTAATGAATTATTATCTGGAACAACAAATCTAAGTAATGGTACTAATACTTTAAATGAAGGTATTATAAAGATTAATAATGAAGGAATCTCTAAATTAACAGAATATGGTAATAAGGTTGTTACTTATAAGAATAAAGTAAAGACTTTAACTGATCTAAGTAAGAACTATAAAGGTTTCGCAAGTGATAATTCAGATAGTACATTATTTATTTATAAGATTTCTAAATAGAAAAAATTTATTTCATAAAAAAAGTATTGAATGATTAATCAATACTTTTTTCTTGTTTAGTAAGCTTTTTATTTATGAACTTTAAAAATGTTGCGATACCTATATTTTTAGCTTTATCTTTAGAATATATTAAAGTTACATCTCTTTTTGTTAATGGCTTTTCTAAACTTAATTCTTTTAATTTATTGCTTTCAAGTTCTTCTTTTAAAAGTTGTTTTGGCATAATACCAATACCAAAATCATTTTCTGTAAATATTTTAATTAATTGTGTACCACTAAGTTCCATCTCTGGTTTTATATTTATATCATTTGCTTTAAAAAAGTCATCTAGTTGTGCTCTTGAATTAGTACCTTTGGTAATTAAGAGTACAGGTAAATTTTCTAAAGCTTTTAATTTTATATTCTTATTTAATAAATATTCATATTTTTTACCAACAAAAGCACCATCTTCTAATTCACATATTTTAATTCTTTCATATTTACTAATAAGAGAAAGAGGAAAAGTTGATACTGCACAATCAATAACACTATTTTGAATATCTTTTTCTAAAAAACTTGGACTGCTTGAATAGATTTTTATTTTAATATTTGGATATTTTTCATGAAATTCTTTAATATTTAATATATGGTATTAATATATTTTTAGCAATATTATTAGTTGTTCCTATATTTACTGTAAAATTATATTTTTCTTCTAGTTCATTTATATCATCATCAATAGATTCAATTTGTTTCATTGCAATTTTTACTTTTTTAAATATTTTTTTTCCAGCTTTTGAAAGAGTTATTCCATCATGATTTCTTACAAACAATGTTATATTTAATTGTTCTTCAAGGGTTTTTATTGATCTAGAAATTGCTGGTTGACTAATCATTAGTTCATTCGCTGCTCTTGTGAAATTTCCATTTAATGCTACATTGTAAAATATTTTATATAGTTCTAAATTTATGTTCATATTAGTATACTCCTTTATTATTTCTATTATTATTTCATTACAATATTGCTGTAGATACATTAGAGTGTTTAATTATAATTTTTCTTTATACTTCTTAAAGAATTATAAATAATAAGCATTATATTTATAATCTAATTTATGATATTATTAGCATGTTTTATGAAATGAGGGGGAAATATGAAAAAAATAAAATTTAAAAAAATATCTAGAAAGGCAAAAATTGAAATTTCTTTGTTAAGTATTGGAATTTTTGGTTTTTCTGCTTATAGCACTGTATCTGCTAAAAATGCAACTAATAATAAAGTTTATTTAGTCGATATTGATGATTGCGATGAAAAAACTAAGATCTATGATGAAAATGGTAATTTAATAGACTTTCAGGTTGAAGAAGGATTATTAGCAATAGTAGATGATTATAGGACTAAACCGGATAAAATGTATCAAACTGTTATTATTAATAATGAAGGGAAAATGACAAGTGGATATATGAATGGTAGACGTAAGTCCTGCACATTCAAAAGACACTTTAGATTTAAAAAATCATATTTCTATGAGACAAGTATCTACTGATTCAATAATTAAGTATAATGCTGATAGTTATAAAACAGATTAGGATTTAATTAATAAAGAATATTTTGATAAAATAAAAGAAAAAGCGAAAAAATTAAAAAGAAGGGATGCTATAGCTAAATATGTTGATGATATGTCAGAAAATAAAAATGTATCTGAAAGCCACTACACATTAGTAAAAAGGTAACTAATAATTTTATTCTTAAATCTTTTCATTTATTTGTGACATTAAAAAATATATAAATATGAAAAATCTTTTTTATGATTTAGCTACTCATAAGTTTAATGAATTGTTTTTTAAATAATCAATATATAGGTGTACCTTGTTATTTAGTTGATTGTAATTATAATGGCGATGAACATGAATTATGTCAGATTTCAACACTTGTTGGAGATGAGTACTACTATGATTTAAAAAATGATGTTAACGGAGTTTAAAGTTTAGATCCTGTTGCAAATGATCAAGCATTTATTGATATGGTTTGGGCATCAACTGATAAGAATTCTCATTTATTAAGAGAAAGAGTTGATAGACAAGTTGGACGTCATATTACTGAATATGCTGAAGAAATTGGGGTTAGGAACAACCAAATATGAATTAGTAGATTTAGATAAATAATTGTACGGAAGAAGCAAAATTAATTGTTTCTTTTTTTTAAATTTTATATGATATAATATTTGTAGGTGATATTATGATTAGACTTAAAAATGTCTCAAAATTTTATTATAGCAAGGGTGTTATTGCGACAGGTTTTACTAAAGTTAACTTAGAATTTAGTAAGGGTGAGTTTGTCGCAATTACAGGAGAATCAGGTTCTGGAAAAAGTACACTATTAAATGTTATCTCGGGACTTGATTCTTATGAAGAAGGAGAAATGTATATTAATGGCTCTGAGACAAGTCATTATTTAGAAAAAGATTGGGAAGTATATAGAAGAAAATACATTGGAAATATCTACCAAAACTTTAATTTAATAAATAGTTATACAGTATATCAAAATATAGATTTAATACTTTCACTAAATGGAACTCCACAAAGAGTTAGAAAAATGAAAATACTACAACTTTTGAAAAAAGTAGGAATGCTACGTTATAAAAATACAAAAGTCTCAAAACTTTCTGGAGGACAAAAACAACGAGTTGCAATTGCACGTGCTCTTGCAAAAGATGTGCCAGTAATCATTGCAGATGAACCAACTGGAAGCCTTGATAAAAAAGCAGCAATGGGAGTTATTCATTTATTAAAAGAAATATCAAAAGATAAATTAATAATTATCGTAACACATAACTATGATCAAGTAGAAAAATTTGCTACTAGAAAAATAACTATGCACGATGGAAAAGTATTAGAAGACAAAAAAATATTACCAGTTAATAAAAACGATAATTTCATTGAAACTGATAAATTTAAAAATATAAATTTCTTTGAAAAGGTTAGACTGGGTTTTAGAAATACTTTTAATGTTTTACCTAAATTTATATTATTATTTTTAGTTTATTCTTTTATTGTTTGTGCTTTAATGGGAGAGTATTCTTATTTCAAACAAAGTGAGTATGAGATGTCTAAAGATGGAGTAAATACATTCTTTAATGATTATAGTGATAAAAGAATTGTATTTAATAAGAGTGATAAGAGTGCTTTTACAAAAGAAGAGATTGATAATATTAAAAAGATTGATAATGTTTCATATGTTTCTGAAAATGATTTATTAAATGACTTAGAATACAATTTTGTTGATAATAATGAAGAAAATTGGTTATATGGGAAGATTAAGTCAATTGATAGATTTAGTGGTAATGTTGATGTTGGTAGGATGCCTGAAGCAGAAGATGAAGCAATTATTTGTGGAACAAAAGAAGATTATTATTTAAGTCAATCAACTGATTCTATTTTAGAAAAAGACTTTTATTTAATGTCAGATGCTAATGAACAATTAAAAAACTACAAAATTAAAATAGTTGGTATAAAATATACAGATAATACTGCTACTTCTCAAGCATATGATTACTATGTTAATAACTCATTTATAGATAAAGTTTTATTACTTACTCATCAATCTAATAGTAAGATTACAATTAACTTTATGGGAACTAATCACTCATCAGATCAGACTACTACAAAATTTAAATTAGAAGCGAATGAATGGGTAAGTCCAGGACAAGCATTTATATCAGATGATTTAAATATTTATTGCGATAAGAATATTTGTAAAAATAAGTCATTTAATGTTAATGTAAAAAATATATATTATGATGATAATAAGAGTTTTGTAGTTAATAAGACTTATACTAAAAATACTATTGGAAATATTTTGTTTCTTCCTAATTATACTAAAGATAAATATGATGAATTTTATAATGGAATAGTATATATAAATCCAGATGACTATAATACTTTATTTAATAAAGGAACATATCAAATGAGTGTATATGTATCAGATATTAAAAAGATAGATGATGTTAATAAGGCTCTTAAAGATTTATCATATAATACTTTAGAAATCAAAAATACTTTAGTAGCAAATTCTGAGGTAAAGATACTTAGAATTGTAAAAATTATAGTTACGACAATTCTTGTAGTAGTATTATTCTTTATTTCATACTTTATTATAAAAATAATTCTTAAGTCACGTAATACATATTACTCAGTACTTAGAATGTTAGGAGCAAGTAAAGGAGTATGTAGAAGTTTACTTATTAATGAATTATTTAACTTTGCAAATTTAAGTTATTTTATATTTATATTAGTTGCTTATATTAATAAGATGGGTATTATAAATATTGGTTTTTTGAAGACTATTAATACATATTTTGAATTTAATGATTATTTAGTTTTATATTTTATTCTGATTATTATGTCTATATTAATAAGTGTAAGATATTCTTCAAGATTATTTAAAGATAGTGTTATGAATACTTATAGAGAGGAGGCTTAATATGATTAGAGTTGAACATATTGATAAATATTTTAATAAATTTAAGAAAAACGCCATTCATGTTATTAACGATACCTCTTTAGATTTTGATAATACTGGGTTAGTTGCATTACTTGGACCTAGTGGTAGTGGTAAGACTACACTTTTAAATGTTATTGGTGGACTTGATAAAGTAAGAAAAGGAAATATCTTTGTTAATGGTAAAAAGATTACTAGAAGAAGTCAAAATTATGTAGATAAAATTAGAAACTTAAATATAGGTTATATCTTTCAAGATTATAAGTTAATTGAAGATATGAGTGTCTATGATAATGTTAGTTTAGTATTAAAGATGCTTGGCATTAAAGATAAAAAAGAAATTGATAAAAGAGTTACGTATGTTTTATCGAAAGTAGGAATGCTAAGATATAAGAAAAGACCATGTAATATGCTTTCTGGTGGTGAACGCCAAAGAGTTGGTATTGCAAGAGCAATAGTTAAAAATCCAAATATTATTATTGCAGATGAACCTACAGGAAACTTAGATAGTAAAAATTCAGTTGAAATAATGAATATAATTAAAGCAATTTCAAAAGATAAATTAGTTATCCTTGTAACTCATGAGAGAAATTTAGCAAAATTTTATGCATCTCGTATAATAGAACTTGAAGATGGAAAAATTGTAAAAGACTACATAAATACAAATGAAGATGACTTAGATTATGAAATGAAAAATGATTTGTATTTAAAAGATTATAAATTTATAGATAGACATAATAATATAAATGTATATTCAAATAATAATGAACCTATAAAATTAAATATAGTAATTTCAAATAATAATATTTATATTAAGAGTTTAGATAATAAAGATATCGAAGTTGTAGATGATGAGTCTACTATAAAAATGATAGATGATCATTATAGAAATATTTCTAAACAAGATGCTTTAAAATATGAATTTAATTTTAAAAATATTATTAATGATAAGTATAAACTTAAATATTCATCTATTTTTAATCCTATTTCTTTTATTACTAGTGGATTTAAAAAAGTATTTTCATTTTCAATATTAAAGAAAATATTACTTTTAGGATTTTTCTTATCTGGAATATTTATAATGTATGCATGTAGTAGTATTCTTGGTAGTATTACTATTAGTGATAAGAATTTTATTAAATGTAACAGAAATTATTTAATAGTTAATCAAAAGAAAGTTAATGTAGGAGAGTATCTTAATATAGAAAATAATTTAGGAGCTGACTATATAATTCCTGGAGACAGCGTTGTTAGTTTAGCTTTAAAAGTAGATGACTTTTATCAAACTTCTAATTATAAATTAATGATAGAGGGAAGTTTAACTGATATAAGTACAATAGATGAGTCTAGTTTAATACTTGGCAGAATGCCTGAGAATAATCAAGAATTTGTTGTTGATAAGATGGTTCTTGATAAAGTTATGAAGAATGAACAAACTAAGATGCTTGGACTTACTAGTTATAAAAAATACTTAGATAGAGATGTTGTAATTAATCAAGTTGGTAATAAAAAAATAGTTGGAATTGTTGATACTGATAGTCCGTCTTTCTATATGGATAGATCATCTTTTATAAATGTTTTATATCATTCTACAGAATCTCGTGATACGTCAATTGAAGCAGGTGCTGTTTCAGATGATGCTGAAAGTACTAATAATTATCCGTATGATGACTATACTTTATATAGTAATATTACTATGAAAGAAGGAAGAGTACCTAGTAATGATTATGAGGTGATTGTAAATATTTCCAATAAAGATAATATGCCTCTTAATAAAGAGATAAATAAATCTATAAATGGAACAAAGTTACGTGTAGTTGGATATTATATATCAGCAGATAATTTGGATTCTATGCTTGTTAATAGTAATACAATAAAATATTATCTTATTTCTAAAACTTCAAATATTTCTATATATTCATCTGATAAAGATGAAATACTAAATAAAGCAGTTGATGTGTTTAAATTAAATATTAAAGATAGTTATAAATATAGCAGAGATCAATATATTTCTAGTAAGAAAGATAGTATAAAAAATTCTGTTACAAGTTCTTCAATTATAATTATTATTTCATTAATAGAGATGTTTTTAATGATGAGGTCTAGTTTCTTATCTCGTGTTAAAGAAGTTGGAATACTTCGAGCAATTGGTGTTAAAAAGTTAGATATTTATGTAATGTTTAGTGGAGAAGTAATAGCAATTACATTATTAACTTCAATCCCTGGTATCTTATTTAGTGCATATATTATGAATATTTTAAGTAAAATAAGTTACTTAGATGGAATATTTATTGTTAATCCTATGCTTGTTATATTTGCTCTTGTTGCTGTATTTATATTTAATTTAGTAATAGGACTTCTTCCAGTATTTAATACTATTAGAAAAAGACCTAGTGAAATATTAAGTAGAACTGATATTTAATTGTAAAAATACGGATTTTTTCTGTATTTTTATTTTTTTTTCTTAAAATTTGGTTCAATGTCAAATAGTGTTAGTGATTTTTACTCACCAACACTATTTATTATAGAACCAGTTGCTGCTAAATATTATTTAAATGGAGAAGAAGTTAATCCTAAAAAGATTAACGGAAAAAGTGGAGATGTAAAAATAGTTTATAGTTTTACTAATCAAAGTTATGATAAAAGTAGTGGAATGTATACTCCTTTTGTAGTAACAACTACTAGTATTATAAATAGTGATAATAATACTGATATAGATATTTCTAATGGTAAAGTAGTAAATACAGGTACTAAGAATATTGTAACTGGTATAAGTGCACCTGGTTTATATGATAGTGTAGGACTTAATGAATTAAAAGATATGGATAAAGTTACTATTACTTATAACACTACTAAATTTAGTATGAATGAAGTATATTTTGTAATTACTCCTAAACTATTAAGTGAAGTAGATGTTAATACTCTAAGTAAAGTTGATAGTCTAAATAGCAGTTTAAACACTCTTCAAACTGGAATGAATGAGTTACAAAATGGCTCTTCTACACTTAATGATGGTGCCAAAAAAATTGAAAATGGTACTAAGAGTTTAACTGATGGATTAAAAAGTGCAAATAATGGTATGCAAGAACTAAATAGTGGAGCATGTGAATTAAATAGTAAAGTCACTAGTATCAATTCTTTAGTCAATGCTTTAGTAGATATTATGACTAATGGAAATAGTACAGATTCTGGAGTTATAGAAAGAGTTAATTATGAAAAACAAGTAATTAATAGTTATGATGCAACAATTCTTCCTAAGATTGAAAAATTACAAACACTTTATTTAGGTAATGTACAAGCAATTAATACATTAAAAACTACTAATGAAAGTATTTCACAAATTTATAATGGGTACTCTTTAGGAAACTTTAAATTAGATAGTACTGATACAAGAGCCTTACCAATACTTAGTGAATATTTTACTAACTTACTTACAAGTCAAGGAATGAGTAGTGAAGAGATTAAATCTACAATTACTAATCTAACAACAGTTAAGAAAACATATGAAGGGAATTTACAATTAATTACATTATTAGAAGGAAATAATCAAGCACTTTTAACTAGTAAAGATTTAATTGGAACAGTATCTTCTAAATTATCTGAGTTAAATGATGGTACTAATAAATTAAGTAATGGTACTAAACAAATTAATGATGGTCTTACTAAGTTATATAGTGGTTCTAATGAATTATTATCTGGAACAACAAATCTAAGTAATGGTACTAATACTTTAAATGAAGGTATTATAAAGATTAATAATGAAGGAATCTCTAAATTAACAGAATATGGTAATAAAGCTGTAACTTATAAGAATAAAGTAAAGACTTTAACTAATTTAAGTAAAAACTATAAAGGATTCGCAAGTGATAATTCAGATAGTACATTATTTATTTATAAAATTTCAAAATAAAAAAATTACTAATTAAAGTAATCTAATACAAATAAAAACCACTAGTCTAAATAAAACTAGTGGTTATTTTATTATGCTTCTTCAATTGCACCTGTAGGGCAAGCATCGATTGCATCTTTAACATTTTGTTCCTCATTTTCAGGAATTTCTTCAACTTTTGCTTCTGATAAACCGTCATCATTAATTTCAAAAACTTCTTCAGAATATGCGCAGCAAGCACCACAACCAATACAATTATCTTGATTAACTATAACCTTCATGTCTATACCCTCCTTTCAAAAGTATTATATCTAAAAATAATATTTCAGTAAAGTAGTAAAACATTTAAAAATATAAAACCAAGCACTTTAAACTAACTTGTATAGCTTATTGCCTAAATATGTAAATTTAATATTAAACATTGTGACTAATTAGTAAAAATATCCATAGGGCAAAATCACTAATTAGTCACATCATATACATTTGTGTATGATTTTTTTATTTAAGAAAATTACTCTTCAAATATTTAATTAACATCAAACATACTTTTTATATTGACAAACGTTTGCATGCACATTATTATATTAAATCAAGATGTTGAAAATGTTTTATATGTAAAAAATCTTTAATTATGTATATATCTAGATAAAATATCAAAAAAATTAATTTGTCTTATGTTCTACTTATTGATATATTTAGTTTTAATGTATAATACTTAATTAAGTTTGAAGAAGGGAGGCAGAATCCTTGAAGAGATTGAATATATTTATTGATGAAACTGGTGAATTTGGTTTTGGTAAAGGGGCATCTGAATTATATGGTGTATCATTTACATTTCATGAGCATTGTGATGACATAATGCCAGAGCTTATGAAACTAAATGAACGTTTAAAGAGGATTGGATATACCAATATGATTCATATAGCTGACTTAATCATGAAACGTGAAGACTATAAAAATTTTGATATAGATAAAAGAAAAAGTATATTCAATGCAATATATAATTTTTCAAGGAAGATACCTGTAAAATATCAAACTATTATAATTGATAAAAAATACACAGATAATGCTAGAGTTCTAAGGCAACAACTTTCTATTGAAATTAATAAAATGATTAAAGAAAATGAAGCTTATTTTGAAAAATTTGATAAAATTGTTATGTATTATGATAATGGACAAGAAACATTAGGAACAATTTTAGATTCTATATTTTTAAGGTTTGATGGCTTTGAACATAGAGTAGAGTTTGATCATAAAGAAAAGAGATTGTTTCAGGTTTCTGATATGCTTACTTATATAGATAAATATGATTATAAGTATAAGAACAAAATGCAATTTACAAGAGGCGAAAAGTATTTTTTTACTACAGAAGATATTCGTAAAATTTTAAAAGAACTTAACAAGAAAAGATTTTAATTAAAAAAGCAACCACATGGGTTGCTTTTTTAAGCGGCGCTTGGCGCCAACACGGGTTTGATCCACTATTGTAATAATAGACCAAAGTAGATATAAAATTAACATCTACGTTAATATTATACTTCTCTACAACTGAATTATACCAAATAAAATTACTTATGTAAATAATTCATTATGATACTTTTCCTTTGTTGGTTTACTAGTTTATACTATTAATTAAAAAAAATCAAGTTTTATAATACATTATCGTGTTAGTTTTATGTATAATTTCTGTGACTAATTAGTAAAAATATCACATTAATTATGTTTAATTAATTAGTGAAAATGTCCATAGGACAAAATCACTAATTATTATTTTTAAAAAATAGGACAAAATCATTAATTAGTCACAAAATATGTAAATTTAATATTAAATATCTTTTGTTTTGTATATTCATATGCTAAACTTATAATAAGAGGGTGAATAGTATGAGGCGTATGGATCGTTATAATGAAGAATCAAATAATAGACCTAATAGATACGAGAAAAATCAAGAATTATACCAAGATATAGCTACAAATCAAAAATATACAAACATAACAGATGTTACCAACGCAAATGCCTTTGAAATAAATAATTCAAACAGATCTTATACATCACGTGAGTCATATCAACAAATGAAAAAATACCAGAATGTTGAACCTGTTCCAAGAGTAAAAAAAGAACTAGAAGATTTTAATCGTTTATTAAAAAATGATGAAAAAAAGGTATATGATATAAACAGCGTCCTAGAAGAAGCAAGAAAAAATAGACAAGAACAAGACAAACTAGAGTCTAAAAGAAAATTAAAAAATACAAGTTACAATATATTAGCCGATTTAAATCAAGAAGAATTAGAAAAGTACCGTGAAGAGAAAAAGAAGAAAATAATGACTCCTGAAGAAGAAGAGTTTACAGATTTAATAAATACAATCGCATCTAAAACACTGGCTGGAGAAATAGATAAAGCAACAAGTATTAATCTTCTAAGTGATTTAATGGCAACATCTGTTATGGATAAAGTAGAAGATAAATCATCTCTTGGTTTAGAAGAAGACATAGAAAAAGAGAAACAAGAAAAAGAAGAACTAGAAGATAAAGAAGATAGTGAAGAAGAAAAAGATAAAACAGAAGATTTATCATTATCAAAAGAAAAGTTAGAAGAAATTGCCCAGAAAAAAGACGAAATAGAAAAAAACACTCAAAAACTAACAGGAGCTGATAATGACTTCTACACAAGAAGTATGGATCTATCAGATGAAGACTTTGAAATGGATGATGAATTTAAAGATACAGGAATGCCATTAATATTAAAAATAATCATAGTGGTATTAATAATTGCACTTATCGTCGTAGCAGCATACTTCATATATCAGAGAATGTAAAAAATAATTAACTAAAAAGTAAAAGCACTATTCAACTTTTTCTTTTTTTTTGATATATTATATATGTATGAGAGTGGTGAAGTAAATGAATACAAACTTTGTAGTAAACGAATATGCCCTAGTATGGTACTTATTATTTCAAGCATCTATTTCAGAAGCAGTATATAAATTAAAACAAAAACTATGGGATACCTTTAAAACAGAATATAATAAAACATTTAATGATAGAGATGCAATAATAACTGAAAAAAAAGATTTTATTCCAAATGATGAAACAATATATAATTTCTTTTTTGAAAGCAAAGATTACCAAAAAATAAAAAAACAAGTAGAAAAACATAGACTTGAACTAATGAAAATTTGGGATAAAAATAAAAAAGTAACAGAAAAATTATATTCAAATATAATTAGAAAAAAAACAAATGATTATACTTTTTACGTTGTTTCAAATGAATTAGAAATAATTGATGTCCCAACAGAAGATACAGCAGTAATAGGGATAAGTATAGATAAAAAAGACCCACTTGAATATTTACTTAAATTAAATATGGCATTACTTATAAACAATACAAAAAAATACGAAGATATAGATGAAAAAATAAAACAATCAATTATCGAGTTAGCTGTTTTAAATGAATATGCATCAGACTTATATGAAAAAAGTTGCTATTTAAGTGGAACACCAGAACTAATGGAATTAAAGAGATTGTTATACCCATACTGGTTAATGTATTTAGATGTACCAAAAGATAAATTATCATCTAGAATGATGCGTGATAAAATATCATTCGAAGTAGAAAACTATGCTTACGAAAAAGAACTAAAGAAAATGAATATCGAAGAATTTATAGACTTTTGTATAAGAAATAAAAAATATATAATAAGGCAAAAAAAAGAATCTGTTATTCAAGAAGACGAAGAATTATTATAAAATTAGGTTAGGGGGATTAATATGGATAATAATATAAAAATATTATTAAATAAAATAAATATTGATGAGGCTTCTTATCAATATTTTAATGATGCCATAATGAAAAAAATAAAAGTAAATTCCAAAAATAATAGTTGGAATATATTAATAGATAAAGATAACCTTTTACCAGTAGAAGTATTAGAAGAATTAGAATCAAAAAAAATGCTTTTAGATGAAACTGCAAGTAAAATAGAATTTGTATTTAATATTAAAAATCAAGACATAAATACATATCTAAGTTATTATAAATTTTTATTAAAAAATCTAAAAGAAGAACTAAAAGTACTAGAAATATATGAAGACTCAATGAAAGTAGAAGATGGCTTTTTAATATTAGTCGCAACAAATGAAGTAGAAAAATCCCGTCTTGAAAAAGCTCTACCTAAAATAACTAATTTTTATAAACGTCTAAATTATAATTTTAACATTGATATAGTAATGCGTCATGAAGAAAACATTTTAGAAGAAATACAAAAAGATTTAAATAATATAGAAATGCCAAAACATGAATCAACTCCTAAAAAAGAAGAACAACCTCCTCAAGAAAAAAAACAATATAGAAGAGAAGCAAAAGACCCTAATAGTGTAATTGGAAGAGGAATAAAAGAAGATCCTATAAAAATTAAAACCCTAATTGGGGAAGACAATAATGTAGTAGTAGAAGCTAAAGTCTTTGGGACAGACTACTTTGAATCATCTAAAACAGATTTTAAAATAATTACCTTAAAAATCACTGACTTTTCAGATAGTATCTACTGTAAAGTGTTTGTAAGAGATGATGAAGAATATAAAAGACTTTGCAAAGAATTAAAAAGTGGCAATTGGTATAAAATTAGAGGATATACAAAAAATGATCAATTTGCTAAAGAATTAGTTTTAAATGCTAGGGATATTATTAAAATAGATAAAAAAGAAGAAACTGTAAAAGATACAGCAGAAGAAAAAAGAGTAGAACTTCATTGCCATACTAAGATGAGTCAAATGGATGGTGTAATAGATGAAGTTGACCTTGTAAAACAAGCTATGAAGTTTGGAATGAATGCGGTAGCAATAACCGATCATAATGGAGTACAAGGATTCCCTCATGTTTTCAATTTTGTAACTGATCATAATAAACATCTTCAAGAAGGAGAAGAACCATTTAAAGCAATCTATGGTTGCGAACTTTTAATGATAGATGATAATGTTGATATAGTAACAAGACCAAATAGTGATATAATGTTAGATCAAACATACGTAGTATTTGACTTTGAAACAACAGGATTTAATGCAGGTGGATTTGACTCAATCATTGAAATTGGTGCCGTTAAAATAAAAGATGGTATGATAATTGAAAAATATGATGAACTAATAAATCCTGGAAGACCTCTTCCACAAAAAATAATAGATGTTACAAATATAACAGATGCAATGCTAGAAGGAAAAGATAATGAAGAAAATGCCGTAAGAAGATTCATTGAATGGTTTGGAGATTGCCCAATGGTTGCCCATAATGCAAAGTTCGATGTATCATTCCTAGAAATGGCTTATAAAAAATACAACTTTGGTACATTTAAAAACCCAGTAATAGATACACTTGAATTATCAAGAACCTTAGATAATACATATGCAAGACACTCACTAAGTGCCCTTGTAAAAAGATATGATGTTCCATGGGATGAAAATGCTCACCATAGAGGTGACTATGATGCCGAAGGAACTGCCTTAGTTTTTTATAAAATGCTAAAAAAACTATCAAATCGTAATATAGATAAAATGTCTGATTTAGAAAAATTAGTAAGTAAAGAAGATATTCACAAATATGGTAGTTCTCATCATATAAATATTCTAGTAAAAAATAAGACAGGACTAAAAAACTTATTCAAAATAGTTTCCCTTGCCAATACAACTTACCTATATAAAACACCAAGAATATTAAGAAGTGTTGTAGAGAGCCTAAGAGAAGGATTACTAATTGGAAGTGGCTGCTATGAAAGTGAAGTCTTTAGAATGGCTAAATCAAAAAGTGATGATGAGTTATCTAATATAATTAGATTCTATGACTACGTAGAAGTTCAACCAATGGAGTGTTATGACCACTTAATTCAAACGGGAGATTTCTCAACGAAAGTAGAACTTGCCGCAAACATAGAAAAAGTAGTAAGAGTAACAGAAGAAGCAGGAAAAATAATCATCGCAACAGGAGATGTTCACCATTTAAGAAGAGATGATAAAATCTATAGAGAAATAATAGTTAACCAAAAAGTGCCAGGCGGTGGACGTCATCCATTAGCAAGAAATGGTATTAAAGAAATTCCATACAATCATTTTAGAACTACAAATGAAATGCTAGAAGACTTTAAATTTTTGGGTGAAGACAAAGCCTATGAAATAGTAGTAAAAAATACAAAAAAGATTGCAGATATGTGTGACATAGTAGAAGTAATTATAGATACCGGTGGAATTCCTTTCTCACCAAGAGTTAAAAGCGATGATGGAAAAAGTTATCTAGACTGTCCTGTTGTAGTAACAGACCTTGTATATACAAAAGCAAAAGATTGGTATGGAGAACCACTTCCATATATGATAGAAGAACGTATCGCAACAGAACTTTATGGAGATATAGTATTCAAAATAATTAAAGAACGTCATGAAGACATTGCATCAAAAGAAGAAGAATATAATAGAGTTATTCATAAAGAATTACATGATGAAATATTAAAGGGATCAGAAAATATTAAAAGTATAGTAACTGAATATGTAAAAAATAATGATGAAGAAAATCTTGATGAGAAAGCCCTTGAAAAGAAAGTTAAAAAAACTTTAGGTGGAGTAATTGGTGGAGGATTCGATCCAATTTACTTAATTGCTCAAAGACTTGTTAAACACTCAAATGATGAAGGATATTTAGTTGGTTCTCGTGGTTCTGTAGGATCATCATTCGTAGCAACTATGATGGGTATTACAGAAGTTAATCCATTAGCTGCTCATTATAGATGTGAAAAATGTAAATTAAGTATATTTGATGATGAAAATGGAAATGCACTAGGAGCAACATACTCTTCAGGATTTGACTTACCAGATAAAGAATGTCCTAATTGTCACATTCCAATGTTAAAAGATGGACAAGATATGCCATTCGCAACATTCTTAGGATTTAATGCCGACAAAGTTCCAGATATCGACCTTAACTTCTCTGATTTAAATCAAGCAAGTGCGCATGCCTATACAAAAGTTTTATTTGGAGAAGATAATGTCTATCGTGCCGGAACAATTGGTACAGTTGCAGATAAAACAGCCTTTGGTTTTGTTAAAGGATATTGTGAGGATAAAGGACTTGGAGATATGAGAACAGCCGAAGTAGAACGACTTGCGATTGGCTGTACTGGTGTTAAAAGAACAACAGGTCAGCATCCAGGAGGAATTGTTGTTGTACCAGACTACATGGAAGTTTCAGACTTCACACCATTCCAATTCCCGGCTGAAGACCCAACAGCAGAGTGGAGAACAACCCACTTTGATTACCACTCAATTGACCAATGTTTATTAAAACTTGATATTCTTGGTCATAGTGATCCAACACAACTAAGACTAATTCAACTACAATCAGGAACAGATATCTTAAAAGTACCACTAGATGATAAAGAAACAATGTCAATATTTACATCAACAGAAGCCCTAGGTGTTACAAAAGAACAAATTATGTGTAACACAGGTACATTAGGTATACCAGAATTTGGTACTCCTTTTACAATAAAATTAGTAGAAGATACAAAACCAACATCATTTGCCGAATTAATAAAAATATCAGGATTATCTCACGGTACAGATGTTTGGTTAGGAAACGCTCAAGAACTTATTGCTAATAACATAGTTCCATTTAAAGATACAATAGGCTGTCGTGATGATATCATGGTATATCTTATGTACAATGGAGTAAAACCAATCAAAGCCTTCAAAATAATGGAATTTGTTCGTAAAGGAAAAGCATCAAAAGACCCAGAAACATGGAAAGAACACGTAAAAACAATGCAAGAAGCAAATATCCCAGATTGGTTTATTGGATCTTGTCAAAAAATAAAGTACATGTTCCCAAAAGCACATGCCGCAGCTTATGTTATAAGCGCATTTAGAATAGCTTGGTATAAAGTACATATGCCAGTATACTTCTATTCATCTTGGTACACATCAAAAGCAACAGATGTTGATGTAGAAAATATGATTAAAGGATACAATTCGATAAAAGCAAGACTAGAAGATATTCAAGCAAAAGGTTATGAAGCAACAAACAAAGAAAATGGACAAGCTGAAAGTCTAAAGGTTGCCCTAGAAGCTACAGCTCGTGGAATAAAATTCTTAAATGTAGACTTATATGAATCAGAAGCAACAGTATGGAAAGCAAAAAATGAAACAGAAATCTACCCACCATTTAATGCTATAGATGGACTAGGAGATACAGTTGCTAAAAATATAGTTGCCGAAAGAGAAAAAGGAAAATTCATAAGTATTGAAGATGTCCAAAAACGTGCAAAAGTATCACAAACATTAATAGATAAAATGAAAGATATGGGAATACTAGAAGGTATGCCAGACTCTAATCAATTATCATTATTTTAAATAAAAAAAAAGAAATGGTTAATAAACAATTTTTTGTTCCCATTTCTTTTTATTTTCAGCAGCTCTAATTACTTGAGCTAAAATATTTAAAGCAATTTGCTCAGTTTTTCTATCAACATCACGTAAAGGATTAAATTCAACTAAGTCATAAGATAAAACCTTATCCATATGATGAATTATATATTCATTAATCTTCATAGCTTCTTCTTCACTAATACCATCAAACTCTGGAATAGATACACCAGGTGCAATATCAGGATCAATTACATCTAAGTCATAACTAATATGAATTCCTTTAGTCTTATAACCAGCAATTTTAAAGGCCTCATCCATAACAGCATCAATACCTTTTTCTTTAATATCATCAGTTGTAAATACTGTTACTCCAGAATACTTAACATTTTCCTTTTCAGCCTCATCAATACTTCTAGCACCAACTATTACAGTACGAGAAGGTTGAATAATTTTGCCATCATGATAATATCTTAACTCACTATTTTTATAACCATTTATAGCAGCAAGTGGTAGACCATGAATATTACCAGTTACTGTAGTTTCAAAAGTATTATAATCAGTATGTGCATCAATCCAAATAATTCCTACATCTACATTAACCTTAGCTGATGCAAGAGCACTAGCAATAGCCGCAGAATGATCTCCTCCAATCATAATAGGAAAATATTCTTCCTTAATCTTATCTACCATATTTTTATACAAATTAGAATTAAATTTCTCAATTGCATATTCATTCTTCCTTCTATCTGATAGATTTCTACTCTTAATAATGTCCTTATCTTGTTCAAACATCATACTTTCGCCCTTATAAAAGGCTTTAATATCATTCATTAATTGTACTGGCCCAAGACTAGTTCCATCTATATGAACACCTAAGTCTGTTCCAGCTCCAAATATCATTGTTCTCATTTTATCACCACATACATTTTAGTATATTTTTTACTTCTCCGCAAGAAAAAGACTTTAATTATAAGTAAATATAATGTATAATTTAGTCTAGGTGATTAGTAAAATGAAAACATTAAATGAATTATATCCAGGTATCGGAGTAGATACTAATATAAAATCAATAAAAATAAATTCTAAAGAAGTAGAAGATGGAGATTTATTTGTCTGTACAAAAGGTGTAACTGCAGATAGACACGATTTTATAGATGACGCTATAAAACATGGTGCAAAAGCAATCATAGTCAGTCGTGATGTAGGAGAAAAACCAGTTCCAGTTATAAAAGTACCTGATACAAATAGAGAACTTCCATATTTATGTCAAAAGTTCTATGACTATCCAGATCAAAAACTAAAAATGATAGGTGTAACAGGAACTGATGGAAAAACAAGTACAACAACAATTATCCAAACATTAATTGGTAGTGATATTTGTGGATATATCGGAACTAATGGTAGAAATTGTGCAGGATTTACTGGTGATAATCCAAATACAACACCAGACGCTCAACTTTTATACAGTTATTTAGATGAATTTGTTCATTATGGTTGTCACTACGCATCAATAGAAACATCAAGTGAAGCTTTCTTTAGAGGAAGATTACAAGCAATGCAATTTGATATCGCAGGATATACTAATATAACATCAGAACATTTAAATATTCACGGTTCTTTTGAAAATTACTTAAATTGTAAATTAATGTTATTTAAACAAACAAAAAAAGATGGATTCTGTATTCTAAATCATGATGATGAGTATTTTGAAACAGTAAAATCAGCTTGTAACGGACAAGTACTAACATATGGTAAAGGAGAAGACAACGACTTAAGAATAGTTGATTTTAAATTATATCCAAATCACACAGAAATAAATTTCCAATATAAAGATAGAGCTTTCTTTGTAGATAGCCCATTAATGGGAGATTTTAATGTATATAACTTAGCATGTGGCTTACTATGCACATTAGCTTTAGGATTTAACTTAGATAAAATATTAAATAACATAAAATCAATAAAAATAAGTGGAAGACTAGAACTTCTTAACACAAATACTCCATACTATGTAATGGTTGATTATGCTCATACTCCAAATGGAATAACTAATTTACTTAACTTTGTACATACATTAAATATTAATAGAAGTATTGTAGTTATCGGTCAAGCAGGAGAAAGAGACTATCTAAAAAGACCAAAAGTAGGTAACGTAGTAGTCGCAAATGCAAGTTATGCAATATTCACATACGAAGACCCAAGAAGCGAAGACCCTGCAAAAATATGTGAAGATATAATAAGTGAATTAAAAGCAACTAATACAAATTATGAAATAGTAATAGATAGAAGAAAAGCAATACAAAAAGCCGTAGATATGGCCAAAGATAATGATATGGTCCTAATCCTTGGAAAAGGAAATGAAACATATGAAAAATTAAAAGATAAAACAATTTACTTTAATGATATTGAAGAAGCATATAATGCAGTCGCATCAAGAAAAATAAAAGAAGGAATAAATAGTTAATATAAAGTTATATAGAAAATTCTATATAGCTTTTTTTCTAAAAAGAAAAACATAAATATAGTTAACTTCTATGTTAAAATAATATTTAAGGAGGAACTATGTATAAAACAATATTAGTAAATAAACAAAATAAAATAAAGGAAAGTTACTTAAAAAAAATAAAACTTATAAATACAAAAGATATAAATAATAAAGATGTTTTAATAGAAAAAGAAACATATGAAAACTATCTAAAATTAAAAGACTTTCTAAAAGAAAAAAATATAGAAATAGGTATATCTAGTGCTTATAGAAGTATTGAAGATCAAGAAAAAATATATAATGAATTTCTAAAAAAATATGGAGAGGAGTATACTAAAACTCATGTAGCAGTTCCATATACTAGTGAACATCATACTGGACTTTGTCTTGATATTAATGTTAAAGTTAATGGATGTTTTCCTAAAGATAATTATGAATTAGAAGAACAAAAAGAATATTATGAAAGTATTTATAAATATTTAAAAGACTTTGGTTTTATTTTAAGATATCCTAAAGGTAAAGAAAATATTACCGGTGTTTTATATGAACCTTGGCATATTAGATATGTTGGAGTCGTTCCTGCCACTATTATTATGAATAATAATTGGACTTTAGAAGAATATCTAAAAGAATTTAGTGGTGTAATTGTTATTAATAAAAAGAGTGGTCCAACTTCTTTTGATATAGTTAATGAAGTTAGTCATATATTTGGTATTAAGAAAGTAGGACATACTGGTACTTTAGACCCTTTAGCAGAAGGCATACTTATCATTGCAATTGGGAAGGCTACCAAGATAGTTGAATTATTAACCTCTAAAGATAAAGAATATATTGCAGAAGTAAAACTTGGTTTTTGTACTGATTCATATGATACAGATGGTGCTATTTTAAATAGATGTAATATTCCTGATAATTTAGATATTTCTAATGTTTTAAATAGTTTTAAAAAGACTTATATGCAAGAAGTACCAATATATTCTGCAGTTAAAGTAAATGGTAAAAAGTTATATGAATATGCAAGAAGTGGTAAGAGTGTTACTTTGCCTAAAAAAGAAGTCACTATAAAAGAAATAGAACTACTTTCTAAAAATTCTTCATCTTTTACTTTTAGAACTTTAGTAACAAAAGGCTGTTATATAAGAAGTTTAATACAAGATATTTCTAAAGAACTAGGAGTTTATGCGACTATGTCTAGATTAATTAGAACAAAACAAGGAGTTGTATCAATTGATAAGTCTAATACAATTGATGATTTATTAAATAATAATTATAGAATTCTTAGTATTGAAGAGTGTCTTGATTATCCTATAGTGATTATTGATAATGATGATAAGTTTAAAGTATCAAATGGTGTAAGATTAGAAAATAAATGGAATATAGAAGATAGAGTCATATTTAAAGATAGTAATAATAGACTTCTTGGTATATATGAAGTTCGTGACAATATGTTAGTTACTTGGAAAAATTTTAATTGAAGTGCACAATTATGTATATTTAACTAAAGATGTGTGTTTTCATAAGAAAAATGCACATTTTTGCTCGTTATAGTAATACCAACAAATAAATTATTACTTGCATTTACTTCTTTAAATAGCAAAATAACCAACACCTGTTGACAAAAAGTGTATAATATGTTATAATATGCGTGCAATTTCGATGAGGATTGATAAAGAAAATTAGGGGGTATATAAATGAAAACATTATACGATATATTAGGGGTTGAAGAAAATGCAACCGCAGATGAAATAAGAACAGCTTATCATCAAAAGGCAAAAGAACATCATCCAGATTCAAATTTTAGTAAAAATTGGTCTGCTGAAGAAAAAACTAAACATGAACATATATTTAGTAAAGTAAGAGAAGCATATGATACTTTAAAAAAAGAAGAATCAAGAAGAAAATATGATGAAGAACTTAGAGAAGAAAGAACAAAACAAGAACAACAAGAGCAAGAAGAAAGAAAAACACAACAAGAAACTCCATACACAAATAAAACAAATAGTAATAGATCAGATGATGAAGATACATTTAAAAATAGATGGAACAGAAGAAATAAAATTTTTGGAAGAGAGTATAGAAAAAATCATGATATTCCAGAAACTAAGGCAGGTGTAATTGCTTTATTTACAGTAGCTGGTATTTTAAATATAACAGCTGAAATGATATATCAAATAATTAAACTTAAAGAAGAAAAGAAAAACATAGTATTAAGTCACAAAACAGCAGCAGCAGGTCTTGCAGTAGCAATTATTCTATCATCATGTAGTTTTGCTGTATCATCAAAATCAAAAACACCAGACCCAGCAAATACAACAACACCAATAGAACAAACAACGCCATCTGAAGAAGAAATGAAAACTGCTATGACTTTAACTAGAATGTATACAATAGAAGCTGGCGACACACTATCTGGTATTGCAAAAAATGCAAGAACTCCAATGAGAAAAATAAAAAGAATTAATAGTATATCATCTCCAGAATTAATAGAAATGGGTGCAACAATAGAAGTACCATACACTGTTAATAAGGAAGATGAAGAATATTATACAGAAACAATAGCCGTTGAAAATATGACATTAGAAGAAATTGCTCAAAAATATGAAACAACAGTTGAAACTTTAGAAACTTTAAATGCAGAATCAATTAATTATTTATCAGATAATAGCTATGCAATATTAAGTGATACATTAATAGTTCCAAAGTTTCCAACAATTGAAGAAGTAAATGCTATGAAAAATTATAAAGCAAAATAATCAGCAAATTCTAAAAAGTGATTGAAATATAGATAAAATATGTTATAATACAAGAGAAAGGAGTGGGAAGGAACAAATTTTCCCACTCTTATTATTTGAAGGAGGTGCAAATAATGTTAGAAAAAATAAAAGCACTTGTAGATGAAGAAATAAAAGACTTAAATATCCATGTAGATGATTCATTTATGAGTAATGAAGAGGGTAAAAAAGTATTAAATATCGTCCTTGATAGTGAAGATATAATTGACTTAAATAAAGTAACAGATGCCTCAAGAATAATAAACAAAATAATGGATAAGCATGAAGAATTATTACAAGATTGTGATGAGTTAGATATTTATTCTAAAGAGAAGGGAGTAAATGAGAATGAATAGCAAAGAATTTAAAAAAGCTCTAGATGACATTGTAAAAGAAAAAAATATTGATCCAGAAGTAGTATATAGTGCTATGGAACTTGCTTTAACATCAGCATATAAGAAAAACTTCAATTCAAAAACTAATGTTAAAGTATTATTTGATAGAGAAACTGGAGAGATAAAAGTATATTCATATTTGACAGTAGTTCCAGATGATAAAATGACTAAAGAAGAATATGAAGATGCAATATTTGAAAGTTATGCAACTGATGAAGATAAAGATACTAAAGAAGAAGAGGAACAAGAAGAATTAGAAAAAGAAGAAGCAGAAAAAGAAGGAATTGAACTTCCAAAACCAGAACAACCATCATTCTTCAATAAAGAAACAGAAATTAAATTATCTGATGCTAAAAAGATTGATAAAGTATTAGAAATTGGTGACACAATTGATACTGAAATCACACCAAAAGACTTTGGACGTGTTGCAACATCAACTGCAAAACAAGTAGTTGTACAAAAAATAAGAGAAGCTGAAAGAAACAGTATCATGGAAGAATTTGGTGACAAACAAGATGAGTTACTAGTTGGAACAGTAGCTTTAGAAGATACAGATAACTACTTTATTGATTTAGGAAGAACAAATGGAATCTTACCTAAAAAAGAATGTATCCCAGGAGAAAAAATTGAAATGGGTTCCCAAATTAAAGTATATGTATCAAAAGTTGACAATAATGGTAAAAACTTACTTGTATTATTATCAAGAACACACTATGGTTTTGTAAAAAGATTATTTGAATTAGAAATTCCAGAAATAAATGATGGAACAGTAATGATTTATAGTGTCGCAAGAGATGCTGGTAATAGAAGTAAAGTTGCAGTATACTCAGAAAATCCAAATGTAGACCCAATAGGAGCTTGTATTGGAGAAAAAGGTTCAAGAATTGCTCGTATAATTGAAGAATTACACGGAGAAAAACTTGATGTAGTTCGTTATGATAGTGACCCAGCAGTATTTATCGAAAATGCTCTAAGTCCAGCAAAAGAGTTAACAGTAGCAATTACTGATCCTAAAAAGTTAGAAGCAATGGTAATAGCAGATGGAGATAATTTCTCTTTAGCTATTGGTAAAAAAGGACAAAACGCTCGTCTTGCAACTCGTTTAACTAAATTCAAAAAAATTGATATTAAAACAACTGAACAAGCAAGAGAAGCAGGAATTAATTTTAGATAGGTGAAATTATGAAACAAAGAAAAATCCCTATGAGAACATGTGTAATAACAAAAGAATCTTTACCAAAACAAGAGCTACTAAGAATAGTTCGTACTCCTGAATATGACGTAAAAGTTGATGAAACAGGAAAATTAAACGGTAAAGGAGCATATATTAAAAAGGATCTTGCTGTTTTAGAAAAAGCAAAAAAAACAAAAATCTTAGAAAAAAGATTAGAATGCAAGATAGAGGAAAGTGTCTATGAAGAAATAAAAAAAATAATAGAAAAGTGAGGTGAGTCTTCATGATGACAATTAAAGATTACGCACAAGATGTAGAATTGGAAATTGAAGAAATAGAAGCACTATGTGATAAAATCGGAATTGAATACCAAGACGAAAACACTGACTTAGATGAAACAAGTATAATATTATTAGATAATGCTGTAGCAGAAAAAGATAATGAAGAAGAAATAATTGAAGATGAAGAAGTAGAAGAAAGAAGACTAGAAGAGGAAGTAGAAGATAAAGCAGAAGAACTAGCTTTCAATACTAAAATAGATCTTGATGATACAACTTCATTCACAAAGGTAAAACCAAAACAAGTAAAAAAGAACGATAACAATAAAAAAGACTTCTTAAAAGAAAGAAAGAAAATCTATAAACACAGAGAAAAATTACAAAGTAATGAAGTGTCTCAAGATGAAAACACAATTCTTTACAAAGAAGGTATGACTGTAACTGATTTAGCAACAGAGTTAAATGTAACTCCAATTGAATTAGTTAAAAAACTAATGGGTCTTGGAATAATGGCATCAGTTAATCAGTCACTAGATTATGATACATCAGAAGTAATTTCATCTGAATATGATAAAACATTAAAGAAAGAAGAAACTCAAGATATTTCAAATTTTGAAAATTATGAAATAGAAGATAATGAAGAAGATTTAGTACCAAGACCACCAGTTGTAACAATTATGGGACACGTTGATCATGGTAAAACAACACTATTAGATGCAATTAGAAATACAGATGTAGTAGCAGGAGAAGCTGGAGGTATTACTCAAGCAATAGGAGCATACTCAGTAAAATGTAATGATAAACTAATTACATTTATTGATACTCCAGGACATGCTGCATTTACAGAAATGAGAGCTCGTGGAGCAAGTATTACTGATATAGTTATTATAATTGTTGCTGCAGATGATGGTGTTATGCCACAAACAAAAGAAGCAATTGATCATGCAAAAGCAGCAGGAGTACCTATCATAGTAGCAATTAACAAAATTGATAAGCCAGAAGCAAATATTGATAGAATAATGACCGCTCTTGTAGAAAATGGGCTAACTCCAGAAGAATGGGGTGGAGATGTAATTGTTAATAAGATTTCTGCAAAAACAGGAGTAGGAATAAATGAACTTTTAGAAAACATCTTATTAGTAGCAGAAATGCAAGAATATAAAGCAAATCCAAATCGTTATGCAACTGGAGCTGTAATTGAATCTAAAAAAGATAATAAAGTCGGTACAACAGCAACATTATTAATTCAAAATGGTACACTTCGTTTAGGAGATCCTATTGTAATTGGAAACTATTATGGTAAAGTAAGAACTCTAAAAGACGATAGAGGAAACAACATCGTAGAGGCAAAACCATCAACACCAGTAGAAGTAACAGGAATTTCAGAAGTACCAAGCGCAGGAGATAAATTCATGGCTTTTGAATCAGAAAAACAAGCAAAAGAAATAGCTCATGAAAGACAACTTCGTGCTAAAGAAGCAGATACAAACTTTAGTGGTATGACTCTAGAAGATTTATTCGGAAGAATAAAAGAAGGAGAAAAAGAAATTAATGTAATCCTAAAAGCAGATGTTAATGGTTCATTAGAAGCAGTTAAAAATGCTTTAGTAAAAATAGATGTTGAAGGTGTAAAAATCAATGTAATTAGAGGTGGAGTTGGAGCAATCACAGAAAGTGATGTAGTACTAGCAAGTGCCTCACAAGCAATTATTATTGGTTTCAACGTACGTGGAAATGTTGCTACTATGGATACTGCAAAACAATATGGAATAGAAATAAAAACATATGATATTATCTATAAAGTAGTAGAAGATATGGAAAATGCCATGAAAGGTATGCTAGACCCAGAATATGAAGAAAAAGTAACTGGAACAGCAGAAATAAGACAAATCTTTAAATTCTCAAAAGTTGGATTAATTGCTGGATGTCACGTATTAAGTGGAACAATTAAAAACCACGAAAAAGCAAGAATCATAAGAGATGATGTAATAGTATATAATGGTTCAGTAAACACACTACAACATGAAAAAGATCAAGTAAAAGAAGTAAAGAAAGATATGGACTGTGGTATGACTCTAGAAAATTGTCAAGACTACAAAGAAGGAGATATCATAGAAGTTTACGAACTAGTAGAAATAAAAAGATAAGTACAAGGATGTGTAATTTATGGCAAGTATAAAAATAGAAAGATTAAATCACGCAATCCAACAAGAAATAAGCATTATTCTAATGCGTGAAATAAAAGACGAAGAAATTAAATTCGTAACAATCACTGGAGTTGACACAACAAATGATCTAAGCTACGCAAAAGTCTATTACACAGTATTAGATGAATCTAAAAAAGAAAAAACTGAAGAAGCACTAAAAAAAGCTTCATCATTTATAAGAACAAAATTAGCCGAAAGAATAGATATAAGACATACTCCAGAATTAAAATTTATTTATGATACATCAATTGCTTATGGAGAACATATAGAAGATATAATAAATAAAATAAATGAAAAATAAAAGCTATTGTATACTGATAATATTTCAGTAAATACAATAGTTTTTTTTTTAAAAGAATATGTTATTATTAATAAGAGGTAATAATATGTTTAGAAAAAAAGATAATACAAAAGAAATAGTAAAAGAAGAAAAACAAACTAAAAATAAAGTAAAACATAAACTAACACAAAAAACAAAAATAATTATAATATCCATATTCTTAGTATTAATATTTATATTCTTAACTGTAAATAAAATAGCATCAAAATTAAACACAATAGACAAAGTAAAAGCAGAAGACTATTTAAATATCGCAACTGAATATGCAATATCAATAAACAACAGTATTGAATCTAACAATATAACTTGCTTCGATAAAACTACAAAGAGTCAGGTTAACATAAATGACTTACCAAAAGGTAGTTATTATTATATTTTCACAACAAAAGAAAATGTAAGATATAAAAAACAAGACTTAGAAAATTATAATAAATTATATGCCAGTGAATTCGTAACAAGTACATCTCCTTGGCAAACATCTCCATTAATGGGATATGTAAAAATAGAAAAAGATAGTACAAATAATTATAAATTCTACGTAAATATTTCTGATACAAAAGGAAATACTATAATATCTGAAAACACTGAATATGATAAATTAAAAATGTCTAATATAAAGACACATAAAGTATTAGAAAGACCAACAGAAAAAAATATATGTTTATATAAATAAATCTTTAATATAAATAACAATTATGTTATCATTAATATGATAGGAAGGGTGTTTTAAATGACAAAGAACAAAAAAAATGAACTATATGATGATTCATGGATATACATCTTATTATTAACAACACTAGCAATTCTTTTAGAATCATTAAAATCATATACATTCAAAATATCAGGAGTAAATATAACATATTCAATAATATTACTACCAATAGTATTTTTAATTGCTAACTACATAACAAAAAAATATTCATATAAAAGATGCGTAGCAGCTATTGCTATATCAGCAGTAATATCAGTATGTTTTATGGCATTATTATCATTTGCTCTAGGTAAAAATTTATTATTATCCAATTTTACAGGTGAATTTTGTGCCTATGTTGTTAGTCAGTTTGTAAATTTAACAATCTATTACTTTTTACTTAAAAATACAAAACCACAAATGATATTAGTATATTTAAATTATTCATTCTCGCTAATAACATTTACATTATTCTATACAATATTAAATTTAAACATGATATTATTAGATGACTTTTGGACAAAATATTTTATTATGATAGGTATAGGTTTCATAATAAATATCCCATTAACAATAATTGATAATACATGTAAAAGAGGAAGAGACATAAAAAAATAATATGTCTTTTTTCATACACAAAAAAAGTTATTCAACTGAATAACTATATAAGTACAGAAAGTAAAAACAAGCAAGTATTATGCATTATATGTAAACTCATAGATGTATAAATTGTTTTAGTTTTACTATATGCCATTGCAAACGCTGCCCCTAAAGCTCCATATGGAATGATATATAAATAATCAACTAAGCTAGAAGCATTACTCATAACATGAGCTCCTCCAAATAATAAGAAAGATAAAAATATAAAAATCCATTTATTTTTAAATACATCATATAATGTTTTTCTAAAAACTACCTCTTCATTAAATGGAGCAATTAAACAAACTTGAACTGCCATGAAAATAGGAGAGGCACTAATCATAGCTTGAACAGTATTTTCATTACTAGCTCCACCAGAATGTAAAACATAATATAAAACTAAATTAGAAGTCATCATCACAACAAGTCCAACTAAGTACCATTTAAATCCAGTATCAAAATTATTAACCCAATTCTTTTTAAACGTTTTAAATTCCTTAACCAAATCATCTCTATATATAATTAATAATATTAGAGAAAAGACCACACTAGAAAAGCAAGATAATAAAACAGCCATACTCATATTACCACGAATACTTTCAATATTCATATTAAAAAATATTATAGGAATATACTGAAGTAGACTTGAATAATAAAAACAAATAAAAACAAGAAAACTTCTAATAATTATTTTTCTATCTAAATTAATTAACTTTTCCATCATAAAATCACCATAATAAATGTATCATAAAAAAAATTGTTTTTAAAGTTTAATTTAATGTATTTTATAAAGCTATAATATAATACAAGTACTTTATATATGAAAGGTGTACATTTATAGATAATAAAAAAATAATATTTTTAATTCTAACTCAGAAGATAAAATATATTAATATTTATTATCATAGTAGAAAATAATAAAAATTGACAAATTACTTGCTTATTATTTATAATAACTTTGAAAAATACATAAAGTATGGAGAAAAAGATATGGTAAAATGTGAAAGATGTAATGTTGAAATGAAAGAAGACGCTGAAATACATACAGACTTTGTTGGTGGATATAGATTTGAGGACCAGATATATATAAGTTATGATGCTGGTAAAATAGTAACGAAAAATATATTTGGAAAAGAACAAGAAAGACAACAATCTGAATCTAAACATGTAAAACCAAGGTTCTGTCCTAAATGTGGCAAAGTAGAATTATATATTGATTTAAATAGTGAAGAATAATAAAAACTCTTGCATAATAATAAAAAACATTATATAATACAAGTACTTACCGTTACTCAGTTAGAAAAATTTCCGATTTCTTACTTAGTTATGGTGGATTATTAAAGAAAGGAAGTGTTAATATGGCATTAACAAAAGAAAAAAAGCAAGAAATTATAAAAGAATTTGCTAAGAGTGAAAAAGATACTGGTTCAGCAGAAGTTCAAATCGCAATTCTTACAAAAGAAATCGAAGAATTAACTGAACATTTAAAAGTACATATTCACGATCATCATTCACGTAGAGGTCTTTTAAAGAAAGTAGGTCAACGTAGAAATATGTTACAATACTTAGCTAAGAAAGATATTCAATCTTATCGTGAAGTAATCAAAAAACTAGGTTTAAGAAAGTAGGCACATTTTTTAGTGTCTATTTTTTTTGAAATAAAAGAAAGAGGTAGTATATGAAGAAAACATTTGAATTAGATTTTTATGGTAAAAAGATAGTTGTAGAAAATGGATGTTTAGCTAAACAAGCAGATGGTGCTGTCTTAGTAAGATATAATGATACAGTTGTTTTAACCGCAGCAGTAGTATCAAAAAACGCAAACCTTTTATCAGATTTTTTTCCACTAACTGTTAATTATCAAGAAAAATTATACTCTGTTGGAAAAATACCAGGAGGTTTTATTAAAAGAGAAGGACGTCCAAGTGAAGCTGCAACATTAGCTGCACGTATGATTGATAGACCAATGCGTCCATTATTCCCAGAAGGTTTTAAAAATGAAACACAAGTTATCTCAACAGTTTTATCTGTTGATCAAGATTGTTCACCAGAGTTAACTGCAATGCTTGCATCATCTCTTGCAGTATCAATCTCAAAAATCCCATTTAATGGACCAATCGCAGGAGTAAAAGTTGGTAGAGTAGATGGAGAATTTATTATTAATCCAACACCAGAAGAATTAGAAAAATCAGATTTAGATTTAACAGTAGCCGGAACAAAAGATGCAATTAACATGGTAGAAGCAGGAGCAAAACAAGTATCAGAAGATGTAATGTTAGATGCATTAATGTTTGGACATAACGCTGTAAAAGAACTAATTGCTTTTGAAGAAAAAATAATTTCTGAAATTGGTGAAGAAAAAATGGAGTATGAAACATTAACTCCAGAAAAAGAATTAGTAGAACGTATTGAATCACTAATTACAGAGAAAATGGATAAAGCACTTCGTATAAAAGAAAAATTAGAAAAATATGCTGCAATAGATTCAATTAAAGAAGAAATGGTTGAACTATTCACAAAAGAAAATGAAGATAAATTAAAAGAACAAGAATTAAAAGAATTACTTGTAAAAGTACAAATGGTTGTATCAAATGTTGAATACAAATTATTTAGAAGTATAGTTGTAAAAGAACATATAAGATCAGATGGAAGACAAATGGATGAAATAAGACCATTATCAACAGATATAGATTTACTTCCAAGAACTCATGGTTCAGCACTATTTACTCGTGGAGAAACTCAAGCTTTAGGAATAACAACTTTAGGTGCACTTAATGAACACCAAGTAATTGACGGATTAGGATTAGAAGACCAAAAGAGATTTATGTTACACTATAACTTCCCACAATTCTCAGTAGGAGAAACAGGACGATATGGAGCGCCTGGACGTCGTGAAATTGGACATGGAGCTTTAGGAGAAAGAGCACTTGCTCAAGTAATACCATCTGAAGAAGAGTTCCCATATACAATAAGAGTTGTTTCAGAAATACTTGAATCAAACGGATCATCTTCACAAGCAAGTATTTGTGCAGGATGTATGTCACTAATGGCAGCAGGAGTTCCAATAAAAGCACCAGTCGCAGGTATTGCTATGGGACTTATTACTCATGAAGATGATTATACAATTTTAACTGATATCCAAGGTATGGAAGACCATTTAGGAGATATGGATTTTAAAGTTGCCGGAACAAAAGACGGAATAACAGCTCTTCAAATGGATATTAAAATAAAAGGAATTACAAAAGAAATATTAAAAGAAGCACTTGCTCAAGCTAAAAAAGCAAGATTAGAAATATTAGATGTTATTAAAAAACAAATCGCAGAGCCTCGTAAAGAAGTATCAAAATATGCTCCAAAGATGGAAACATTTATGATTAACCCTTTAAAAATTAAAGATGTAATCGGTAAAGGTGGAGAAATGATCACAAAAATTATTTGTGAAGCATCTAATGTTACAGAAGTTACAAATGTAAATGCTGTAAAAGTTGAATTAGAAGATGATGGTCGTGTAATTATTTATCACAGTGATAAGGAAATAATTGATAAAACTCGTAAGATGATAGAAGATATCGCAAGAGAAGTAGAAGTAGGAGAAATCTATCCAGCAAAAGTTGTTAAAGTAGAAGACTTCGGATGCTTCGTTGAAATTTGGCCAGGATGCGAAGGATTAGTTCATGTATCACAACTAGCTCATGAAAGAGTAGAAAAACCAAGCGATGTTGTATCAGTAGGTGATGAAATAATAGTAAAAGCCCTAGGACCTGACAAAAAAGGAAGACAAAACTTTTCAAGAAAAGAAGCACTACCTAAAAAAACAATAAGAAAAAAAGAATCAATTAACAAAAATATACAACAAGAACAAGAATCAAATGAGTCTAAGTAATTAGATTCTTTTTTTTATCATATAATTTACTAGGTGAAAAAATGAAAAAAATAATAATTTTAATAATATTTTCTATAATTAGTATGTACTATACTAATATTTGCTTAAATATACTAAAAGATAATGATCCAATAATGAAACAAATAAAATTAAATATAAATAAATACAAAGTAATAGGAGAAGATGCAAAAATAATAGGTAATAGTATAATTCCAGGTAAATATGGAAAAGAAATAGATTTAAATAAAACATATAGTAAAATGAAAAAATATGGAAATTATAATGAAACACTAATGGTAATGAAAGAAGTACAACCAACAACATCAATAGAAAACATATATACACATTATATCGAAAAAGGTAACTCTAATAATAAAAGTGTTGCTTTAATATTCACTATAGAAAATATTGATAGTCTAAATAAATTAACTAGATCTTTAAATAAAATTCAAGAACCAGTAACCATATTTATAGATGGAACACTATTAGAATTAAATGAAAATATTCCAAGTAGTTTAAAAAAATATGAGATAGAGCTATTAAGTTATAATAAAGAATATGATAAAAACTTATTTCAAACAGCTCTTTCTTATCTTGAAAATCAAACAAATAAAAAGGCAAAATATTGTTATAGTGAAAAAGAAAATGAAGAAATATTAAATTTATGTACATCTTTAAAATTACATACTATAAAACCATATTTAGTAATCAATAAGAATTTATTTAATAATATAAAGAAAAATTTATCAAACTCCATTATTATAAAAATAGATATAAATGATAAGAACTTATCAGAACTAAAAACATCAGTTGAATATATCACAAAAAAAGGATATAAATTAAAAAGACTGGATTCACTTCTATCTGAAAAATCAAATTAATCTAACTTATTGATTTATTTTTAATATTCATTTATGTTATAATTAAAAAGAGTATAGAAATTCTAGAGAGGGTAAGAATATGAATATTATTAATAAATCAAATAATAAAAAAGGGTTCACATTGGTTGAATTGCTTGTAGTAATTGTTATTCTAGGAATAATAACGGCAATGTCTATTCCATTAATAAGAAATATAGCTGAAAATGGAAATGAAAGAAAATACACAACATATTCAAAGTCACTGGTTGATAGTGCAAAACTTTATGTAAATTCATATTCCAAAGATTTATTTGGTAATAATACAACTGGATGTGCTTATATTAAATATTCTGATTTAAAGGATAAAAGTTTAGTAAAGGATATTCAAATAGAAAATACATCATGTAATACAGATAACACATTTATAAGAGTTGTAAAAATAGAGGACAAATATAGCTATGTTGCTCAACTTGGATGTGGAACAGTAAAAAACAATAAAGTTAATAAAGTTGAATTAAGACCAAATCCAGGAATAGTAATAAATACACAATGTAGTACTAATCCAGAAACAAAAGTTACAATTGAGCCAACAATTAAGAATGAAACATCATTAACTAAAAAATCGTTATCTTTACAATTAAAAATGACAAGTTTAACAGGTTTTCAAAATAATGGTGCACTAAAATTAAAATATGCTTGGACAACATCATCAAATAGTGTAGGTTCAAATGCCGAATGGAAAGAATTGACTTTCCCAACAACACCAAGCATCAATGAACAAAAGAAACAAATTTTAGCTAATAAAGAAATTACACTTAAAAATACAAATCAAACAAAAATAATAACACCATCTGGGGCTACAGGAAAGTATTTTTTAGCAGTAAAACCAGAGGTAATAAATGATGTATCTGGAAACGATATATTATTAACTCAAAAAAATAATATTATATATTTTGGTCCATATATTGTTGATAATACAGCTCCAACAGTTCCAAATATTAATATATTCCAATGGAAAACAAATGATGCAAATAGTAAACCAACCAATAAAACAACCGGGTTAAGTTTATATACACCAGGTACTTGGTCTGGAAAAAAATTAATTGCTGTACCAAGTGCAACAGATACAATAGCCGGAACAAATCTTACATATAAATATACAACAACGGGAAAAACTGAAAACGAAAAAGATGTTATAAGTAACTACAGAAATATTGAAGCAGAAGGTGAATCTAAAATTAAGTTTAAAGCTTGTGATAAAGCTGGTAACTGCTCAGCATATTCAAACGATGCAACAGTTAAGATAGACTTAACACCACCAACAGTATCAACAATAACAATAACATCAACAGATGATAAATATAATGCTTTAACCGCAACAGCAAAAATTACTGCATCTGATAATATAAAAGAAAACAATTTACAAATGTGTATATCAACATCAGATTATTGTTCTAACTGGACAACATATACTGAAACATCATCTATAACATTCCCAGGAAGCTTAGATGGAAAGAATAGAACATTATATGTATCTATAAAAGACCAAAGTGGAAATATTAGTAAACAGTCAAAAACTTATAAAGTGTATGAAGAATGTGGAGATAATATTAGATCTGATGAAAATTGGATTAATCAAGGTACATGTAATAAATCATGTGGTCCTGGAAAACAAGATCAAATATCACATACAATAGATAATTACACAAATAAAGCCTGTCAAGCAACAAAATCTCGTAAAGTAGATTGTAATATTAAAAACTGTTGTGATCAAACAACACCATCATACGGAGACTGGTCAGGATGGGGTGGCTGTAGTGCAACATGTGGCCCAGGAACAAAGAAAAGAACAAGAACTGTAACATACAAGTCTACTATTTCAGGTGAAGTATGTTCAACTAGCACAGAAGAAGATAGCACATATTGTAATGATAAAGATTGCTGTTCATCAACAACACCATCATACGGAGACTGGTCAGGATGGGGAGGCTGTAGTGTATCATGCGGTGGTGGAGAACAGTGGAGATCTAGAACAATAACAAACAAATCTACATATACCGGAGAAACATGTTCGACATCAACAGATTGGGACAAAGCAGCATGTAATACATCTCCGTGTGGACCAACAATTACTTGCTGGCGAGATGGAGCATTGGGAGTATACGGCACAAATAATGGAGTTGCTGGCAGGTGGTATTGGTTTGAACTGACTGGATATACAAGCGGATATAATCCTGGGACACAGTATAGGTATTCAATGGGATATGGTGGAATAGTTCAACAAAGTCAATATCAATGGTACATCGATAGATACACATTTATAAAAAGTAAAGGACAAACAATTAGTTGGGGTGGAGCTGGTTCTAATGTTTGTAATGTATTAGGATAGGAGAAACTATGAATAAGAAAAAAAGTAAAATAGCCATTATAATTATATGCTTATTTGTTTTTATAGGAATGGTTTCCATAATATTTGGAATATTCTATAGTTCAACATCTACAAACAAAAAAGACGATAAGCCAAATGACAACGAAAAGCCAACTGTTGAAGATAAATCACTAGATGAGAATCAGAAGAAGGTTCAAGAACTTTCTTCTGAATTCAATAAATATCTTGTAGACGCAACAAAAACTGCAAATGACTATTATGAATTGACAGGAATAGAACCAAAATATTTCTCACCAATGGTAGGAAAAGATTCAACACAGGAACAAGAAATACCAAGTGAGTATAAAAAGAAGATAAAAGATGATTTAACTGAATATGATAAAGCCTTAGAAAAATATTCAAAAAAACTAAGTGATACAATAAAAGAACACTACAAATTTGAACTCGTTGAAACACCATTATATACAGAAAATAAAAAACAACTTATGCAAAAAGTAAAGATAAGACCATTTAGCTACATAATGTATAGAAATGATCTTCAAGAAGTCATGAAAAATATATTAACGATGGCAAATATCAATGTAGAAAAAGAAAGTGCAGAATCTATAAAAAACATCTATATGGCTAGGGTAAAAGCAATGGAAGTTTTACAAACAAATATTGATGAATATAAAAATACAAAAGAAGAAGAAACAAATTTAATATTTGATGTAGGTAAAAAAATAAAATGTAACAACTGCCAATTTTATATAAATAATGCCCAAGGATTCTATTTAGATGAAGTAAAATCATACGCTACATATAATAATTATGAACAAAATAAGAGTGCACGTATTTCAAAAATAATAGATAATGCAGTATCACAAAAAGTACTAGATAAATCAAAACCATTAAGTTTAAAAAAATAAATATTAAAAATAAAATGTAGGCCAAAAAGTCTACATTTTTTCATTATAAAAAATCCATATACATTAAAGAATTGCTGAAAAATCTAAATTATAGTATAATTCTAACTAGGGTGAAGTATATGTACTTAAAAGGAATAGTAGCTAGTGGGTTTAAATCATTTGCAGATAAAATTGAATTAAAATTAGATGGAAGGACTACATGTATTGTAGGTCCAAACGGATCCGGTAAATCTAATATAGTTGATGCAGTACGCTGGGTTCTTGGAGAACAATCTGTAAAATCACTTCGTGGTGATGGTTCAATGTCTGATGTAATATTTTCTGGAAGTAAAAGTAGAAATCCACTAAATGTCGCAAGCGTAGAATTAATATTTGATAATAATGATCATTTTCTAAATGTTCCATATACAGAAATTTCTATAAAAAGAAAAGTATATAGAAGTGGTGAAAATGAATATTATTTAAATAATGAAAAATGTAGATTAAAAGATATAAACAATTTACTTATGGATACTGGTATGGGTAAAGAATCATTTAATATTATATCCCAAGGAGAAGTAGATAAAATATTAAGTAATTCCGCAACAGACAGAAGAGTAATATTTGAAGAAGCATCAGGAATATTAAAATATAAAAAAAGAAAAGAAGAAGCCTTAAGAAAACTAGATAAGACACATAATAACTTAGACAGATTAAATGACATAATTCAAGAATTAGATTTACAAATAGGCCCATTAAAAGAACAAAGCAAGAAAGCATCAGAATATTTAGAAAATAAGCAAGGATTAGATAAATACGAAGTATCATTACTTGCATATGATATTGAAAATATAAATAGTGAACAATCCAATTTTAAAATAAGAAAAGAAAAATTAGATTCTGAAATTTTAACACTTCAAACTCACGCAACAAAAAATGACACTAAATATTTAGAAGATAATAATAGATTAGAAAAATTAGAAACAGAGAAATCAAATCTTCAAAGAGAACTTTTAAAAGTAACAGAAGAAAAAGAAAAGATAGATGGAGAAAGAAATCTTTTAAAAGAAAGAAGCAAAACTACAAAAGAAGAAGATGAAATAAAAGAAAATATCAGAAACTTAATTGAAGAAAGAGAAAAATTATCAAATGAAATAAATACTGTTGATGAAAAACTAAAAGATATTATCAATGAGTCATCTCTAAAAGAACAAGAGTCAAAAGAAGTAGAAAAGAATCTTCAAGATGCTAAGAGTGAAAAAAATCTTCTTACAAATGACTATTCAAGACATAATCAAGAATTAATTTCTACAAAACATAAAATTGATAATTTAAGAGTAGAGATAGAATCAGGAGCAGACATGCCAAATAGTGTTAGAAAAGTATTAAAAAACAATGAACTAACAGGTATCTATAATACAATTGGTAATGTTTTATCAGTAGATGAAAAATATGTAAAAGCACTAAACACAGCTATTTCTACTAGCAAAAATTTCATAATAACAAAAGATGAGCCATCTGCAAAACAAGCTATTTCATATTTAAAAGATTCACATGCTGGACGTGCAACATTTTTCCCAATATCAGTAATAAAAGAAAGATACGTTGACTATGATACAATAAACATTCTAAAAAATAGTAATGACTTTGTTGGTATAATGTCAGACCTTGTTAAATATAATAAAGAGTATGAAAATATAATTAAAAATCAATTAGGAATAATAGTAGTGGCAACTTCAATAGATGCCGCAACACGCCTATCTCATATGATAAAAGCAAGATATAAAATAGTAACATTAGAAGGAGATGTTATAAATGTAGGAGGATCATTAACAGGAGGATCAAACTACATTGGAAAAAGCTCAATTATTTTAAAACAAGAAATACAACACTTAGAAAAAACATTTAACCTATTAAAACAAGAAGAATTAGAAATACAACAATCACTTCAAGATAACAATAAAGAAATTACCGCAATAGAAGAAAAATTATTTAGTATTTCAAAAGACAAAGTTGCTTTAAAAGAAAAATATGATAATAAAAAAAGTGAATTAATAGAAATAAAAAACAAATTAATATCAATCACAAAAGAATATGAATCACTTGAATTAATTAATAATAATGGAGTAAGTGAAAAAGAACAAGAACTTATTAGATTATTCCATGAAAAAACAGCTCTAAAAGAACAGATAGAAAATCATATAACTTCCATTTCAAAAGAAATATCTAATTTAAAAGAAAAACAAGAGGCATATCAAGCAGAAGAAAAATTAAAAAATAGTCAATTACATAGTAAAGAAAAAGAATCAAGAGATTTAGAAATAAAAATAAATAGAAACGATGTAAAATTAGATAACATGCTAAGTATATTAAATTCTGAATATGAAATGACATATGAAAGAGCTAAAAATGAATATAGCCTTGATATTGAACCAGAAGAAGCAAGAATTAAAGTAAATACATACAAAGCTAACATAAAAAGAATTGGTATGGTTAACTTAGATTCAATAGAAGAATATGAAAGGGTAAACACAAGATATGAATTTTTAAACAATCAAAAGAGTGATTTACTAAATGCAGAAGACTCATTACTTGAAATAATGAATGAAATGGACGAAGTAATGAAAGAAGAATTTAAAATTACATTTGAAAATATAAGAGTAGAGTTCCAAAAAGTATTTAAAGAATTATTTATGGGTGGAAATGCAGATTTAAAACTAACAAACCCAGATGACTTACTATCAACTGGAGTAGATATAGTTGCATCTCCTCCAGGAAAAAAACTAACTACAATAAGTCTATTGTCAGGAGGAGAAAAAACTCTAACAGCAATAAGTTTATTATTCGCAATACTAAATGTGAGAACAGTACCATTCTGTTTATTTGATGAAGTAGAAGCAGCTCTTGATGAAGCGAATGTTGCAGCTTTCGGTAAATATTTAAATCACTACAAAGATAAAACTCAATTCTTAATAATTACCCACAAGAAAAAGACTATGGAATATGCCCATACTCTATATGGAATAACAATGCAAGAATCAGGAGTATCTAAATTAGTAAGTGTAAAGTTAGAAGATCATGATGAAGTATTATAAAAATAAAAAAGACTAAATGCCACGCATTTGGTCTTTTCCTTTATAAGGATTTTTAGTATCAATATGATCAATAAATAAAATACCATTTAAATGATCTAACTCATGTTGGAAACAAATTGCAAGTTCTTCGCGACCTCTTACATGTATTTTTCTTCCCTCAGTATCATATGCTTCCATTGTAACTCTAGCATATCTTGGAACGATTCCTTCAACTGGTCTATTAACACTTAAACAACCTTCGCCTTCTTCAACATAAATCTGTTCCATAGAATTACTAATGATTCTAGGATTAATTAAAATATAAGTTTCAAATTCACCCTCACCAGGTTCACCAATTTCATTAACAACTACAAATATTCTCTTAGCAACACCTAACTGTATTGCGCTAAGTCCCATCCCAGGTCTTAAATCATACTTTTCAGAAAGCTCTGGAATTTGACTATCTGTTAAATATTCAATCATTGTATTAATTAAATCTTTATCTTTTTTAGATAATGGAAAAGTAACCTCTTTACTTATATTTCTAAGTCTTTTATCCTTTTCATCTAATATATCTTTTGTTTTTAACACTGGTACCACCTCAATCTATATAAATTTAATAATGTCTCTAAAAATTACATATATATTATAACTTATATTTAAAAAATGTCAAAAAAAAGAGTGATTTCTCACTCTAATACTAATTACCCCATCTAGTTCCAATAATAATAACAAGTAAGATAAATAGTACCAAAATAATTGCATAATTACTATTAGTTGAGTTATTACTTACAGGATAATAATATGATGTAGTATTTGGACAACATGCTTGTCCTCCACCATAATAATACATAAATATCCTCCTTTACTAATCTAATATAATTTATGTAAGTTTACAAATTTTGTTAATAAAATAGAACTAACGACTAATTTATATAAGTTTTTATATTAATTTTATGATATATTTATAATAGAAGGGAAAAGATATGAAGAAGATATTTAAATATATAGATAAACCACTTTTAATTATAACAGTAGCCTTATTTATCTTTGGATTAATAATGGTTTTTTCAGCATCTAATGTTACTGCATATATGACACATGCAGTAAGTCCATACAATTATTTTATAAAACAAGGGCTATTTTTACTTATGGGAGTAGTAATTTCATTAATAATTGTTAGATTTAATTCAAGATCATATGGCTTTTTCTCTTGGGTTTTACTTATTATATTTACAATTTCACTAGGAGTATTATTAATAGTAGGAAAAGCCCAAAACCAAGCAGTCAGCTGGTTTGATTTTGGCTTTTTCAGTATTCAACCAAGTGAATTTATAAAAATTATTGTAATAGTCTTCTTGGCAACCTATTATGATAAAAATAAAAAGAAATTAAATAAATGGTCAACAAGTCTTTTCCCAATAGGAATATGTTTAATAATAGCCGGCTTAATATTCTTTCAACCAGACCTTGGAACAACAATCATATTTTGCAGTATTGTAGGTATTATATTTTTATCAGTTCCAATATCTAAAGAAATAAAATATAAAACAATATTTGTAGTTCTAGGAGTAGTTGCAGCTATATACATGGTTTTAGTAGGTACAGGAAGAGGTGCACTACTAGATAGACAATTACAAAGATTTAATTATAAGAATCCATGCTCTAGAATAATGAGTGATGGAAACCAAGTCTGCAACTGTTATATTGCCATCAATAACGGTGGACTAACTGGAGTAGGTCTTGGTAACTCAACACAAAAATATCTTTATTTACCAGAGCCATATACAGACTTTATTTATGCTATAATAGTTGAAGAATTAGGCGTTGTTACAGGTGTTGGTTTAATACTTTTATATTTGTTTATCTTATTAAGAATATTAATAATAGGTAGAAGTTGTCCTAATAATAGAGGAGCAGTTATCTGCTATGGAGTAGCTGCCTATATTTTCCTACATGTTGCAGTTAATCTAATGGGAATCATGGGTATGATGCCAATGACTGGTGTACCATTACCATTTATGAGTTATGGTGGAAGTTTTACTATTTGTTTAATTGCTGCCCTAACAATAGTTCAAAGAATATCATTTGAAAATGGAGTAATGAAAGAAGGAAAGAAAAATGCCTAATACAGTAGTTCATGAAGAAGTAGGATATTATCTATCAAAAAAATTAGATGTCTCATCATATGAATTTTACCTAGGCCTAATGGCACCAGATGCAGTAAATGTAGAACACTTCGCCAATAAACAAGAAAGGTGGACATCACACGTAAGAGATACAGATTTAAACATATGGAAAGAAAACTTAAAAAAGTTCTATAAAGAAGAAAAAAATAAAATAAATAATGACTTTCTATTAGGATACACAATTCATATACTAACAGATATTGTATATGATGAATATTTTGAAGAAAAAATTCACAAAGAAATATTAAAAAATAATCAAGAAAAAGATTACTGGTATATAAAATGGTCAGATATGGATAAATATAGTTTTAAAGAACAATCAACAATAAATACTATATTATTAAAAAATAATAACTATATAGAAATAAAAAATATAACAAAAGAAAAGCTATTAAAATGGAAAGAAAAATATTTAAAAAATCAATCAAATTTAAACAAAAGTCTTTACTTTAATCAAAAAATAATAGATAATCTAAATATAAGGGTAGAAGAAGAATTAAAAGAAATAATAACTAATTAAAAGAAAAAAAGAATTAAAATAAAAGGTAATGGTGATAGTGTGAAAAGTGTAAAAGAAAAAAAGAAAAAAAATTTGATTATGAGTGATTTAATAGGACCAATAATAGCCATTGAAAATATTATTGTTCTTATATTTTACTTTTGGTGGAACTTTATAGATATAAATAAACCTGATTTTATGTCTTATGTTCTAACATACTTACTAGTTTTAATAACCATAGTTCTAATAATTGTAAGTATTTGTAGTTTAATAAATTTATTCACAAATAAAACAAAAATAAGTAAAAATATTAAAAGAGATAGAATAACATTCTCTGCAGTAGGAATAATTCTAGGTCTAATTATGCTTCTATTTACAGATAGTATTGCATCATCAATTGGAATCTTTAAAGAGCCAGTTAAATCTTGTGATAATAGTATAATAAGAGAATTTGGTGTAGGAATAGGAGGAGAATAAAATGAAAAATCAAAAATTAAACTTAATACATATACTTTCATTTCTATTACTAATTATATTTTCTTTGATTTTTTTCTGTTATACTAATCAAGTTGTATTTGAAGAAGTAAATAAAGAAATAATAGATTGCTCATACAATACACTTGGTTTAATCGCAAATAGTCTAATACTTATTATTTCAATAGCTATAATAGAAATATCAATAATGGCAATTAAAAAATTACCTAAAGATAAAAATGATTATAATAAAGCTTTAATAATATCAAATATAATTATTGGTACAATATTAAATTTATTTATAATTTTCTGGCCAATAGCTGAATATTTATTAAAATGTAGTTAAGATGCTCATGCATCTTTTTTAATTGATTATTCGAGCATACTTGACATATGCTTTTTTCTATTGATTAATAAAGAACTTTATGTTATAATATGCATGTTTGAATTGGGGAAAAGAGGAGAGGTTGAAATGTCAAAGAAAAGTCCACAAGAACGTGAATTAAGCGAGTTCAGGGCTAAACTTGATGCAGACTTAAAGAACTGTTCCAATGTTTTTATTATTGGTCACAATGAACCAGATTTTGATGTAATAGGATCTGCAATAGGCTTATATGCACTAGCAGTACATCATGATAAACAAGCATATATTATAATTAATGATGATGAGGCAAAAATAGAAGCTGGTGTAAAGAAGATAATAGATGATAATAGAGATATAATAAAAATTATCACAAGAAAAGAATTTCTTGATAGAATAAATGAAGACTCATTGCTTATCATTACAGATACAAATAAGAAAAATATGGTGGCAGTAAATGAAGATCTTGATAAGCTAAATAAAGTCTTTATAATTGATCATCATGAAACAAATGATTATACAATTGAAAAAGGAACAAAGTATATTGATGTAAAAGCATCAAGTGCATCAGAAATAGTCGCAAGAATTTTAAATGCAACTAGAATGAAATACTCAGGAAAAATAGCCAATTATTTATTAGCCGGAATAAGTTTAGATACAAAACGCTTTAAACAAAATACTAGTTCAATCACACATGATGTTGCGGAAAAATTAATTAATCATGGAGCAAGTATTGATGACGTAAACGAATTATTCTTAGAAGAATTTGAAGACTATTGTAGAATTAATAATTTTGTTATATACGGAACATCAATAAGAAAAATTATAAAATCAGCCCAAGTTGATACAGGTTCAACAAATTTAGATACAATAAATGTATCATTTACGGTTAATAGAAATGCCCCAAAAACTGTATATCAAAAAGAAGACTGTGCAAAAGCTGCGGATAAAATGTTAAAGTTTAAAGGGATTGATGCATCATTTGCCTTGGGATATGTAGATGAGAACACAGTCCATATATCCGCAAGAAGTGCCAATGGAAACAAAGTTGATGTAGGTAAAATACTTGGAGAATGCTTTGGTGGTGGAACAGCTCAAAGTGCTGGAGGAAGAGTAGAAACAGATGATATTTTCAAAGTAGAAGATGTATTACTAAAAATACTTCAAGAAAGTATTCCAAATGATAAAGTAGAAGAAATAATTGAACCGAAAGTACTAAAAATAAAAAGATAGTTTAAATTATCAAAATAATAAATAAATTTTATAGATAGTTAATGTAGTAATACATTGACTATTTTTTTTAACTAATTATAAAGTAATAGCCATCAATTATTTCTAAATTATATTGAATTAATATTTAAGTTTATCTTCGAAAAAAACAATTACTTTTTTTAATAATAAAATAGGAGGTGATAATATAACATTTAAATATCGTTATAGAAAACAAATTATAATAGGAATATTTATATTAATTTTATTTGTATTATCAATAACAGTTACAGTAATTACACTAAATAATAGTAAAGAAACAAATGATGAAGTAATATCAAAATCAACAAATACACTAAAAAAGAAAAAAGCAAAAGAAAATGTTGAAACATATAAAGTTGATATTAAAGGAGAAATCTTAACTCCTGGAATATATACTTTAAAAAGTAATTCTAGAGTAATAGATGTAATAGAAATGTCAGGAGGCCTAACAGAAAATGCAGATACCTCAGTTATTAATCTAAGTAAAAAAATAACAGATGAAATGGTAATAATAATTTATAGTAAAAGTGAAGTAAGAGACTTTGAAAAAACAAAAGAAAAAGAAAAAATAATTCAAGAAAAATGTATAAAAAAGGATGATAATGCTTTAAAAAATGATGCCTGTATTACAGATTCAGTAAAAGTAAGTGGCAAAATATCACTAAACTCCGCAACAAAAGAAGAATTAATGACCCTAACTGGTATAGGCGAATCAAAAGCAGAAGACATAATAAAATATCGTGAAGAAAATGGACCTTTTAAGTCAATAGAAGACATAAAAAATGTATCTGGAATAGGAGATAGCTTATTTGCTAAGATTAAGGAAAATATTACTACATGATGCCTTATTTTATTTAATATTTGCTTTAGTAATACTACTTACTATATTTAGACTAAGTATAGTTAAAACATCAATTTATAACACAAATACAAAAAAAGTAGAAGGCATAGTAAAAGACATTCATATAATCAATGACAAAGTAGATATAACTCTAAAAGCAAAAGAAGATTTAATAGTAACTTATTATAAAAAAACTAAAGAACAAATAAACATTAACATAGGAGATAAAATATTAGTAATAGGCGAATTTACTAAGCCTACCTCTCCAAAAAGTAAATATTTATTTAATTATAAAAAATACTTAGAAAGAAAAAATATATATTTCCAAGTAAAAGCAACATCTATCATAAAACTAAAAAGTAACAAAAATATATTTTATGAATTAAAAAAATTAATAATAAAAAGAATTCCAAATAGATATCTCTATACTTTTATTTTAGGAGATAAGAAATATTTAGATAAAGATGTCATAAGAAGTTATCAAGAAAATGGAATAAGTCATTTATTCGCAATAAGTGGTATGCATATAACACTACTTACTGGCATGTTATCTAAGTTATTAAAAAAAACTAAAATAAGTGAAGAACAAGAATATTTCATAATAACTATATTTCTAATAAATTACCTAATAATAGTAGGCATTACTCCATCAATTCTACGAGGAATATTGTTTTATATATTTTATACACTAAATAAACTCTATTATTTTTATATAAAACCAGTAAATATCTATTTATTCATTATATCTTTATCATTACTTGTAAATCCAAATTATCTATTTGACATAGCATTTCAATATTCCTATTTAATAAGTCTTTCTCTAATAAGTCTTTCAAGTACCCTTCAAAGTAATAACTACATAAAAAGTCTATTAAAAGTATCTATCATATCTTTTATAGTAAGTATTCCAATAACTATACGTAATTTTTATCAAATAAATATACTAAGTATAATATATAATCTCTTCTATGTACCACTAGTAAGTATAGTAATATTTCCTATGTCATTACTTGTCTTAGTTATACCAAAACTAAATATAATTTATAATATTTTTATAATAATACTTGAAACAACATCAACATTTCTTTCTAAAATAAACACACTAAAACTAGTTTTTATAAAATTACCTAATATAGTTTATATAATTTATTTTATTATCATACTAATATACATATTTAGAAACAAGAAAGAATACTTATATATCTTATTAATATTATTAACAGTTCACTTTTTAATTCCCATAATTAGTAATAATAACTATATAGATATAATTGATGTTGGACAAGGAGACTCTATCTTAATTCATTTAAATAGAAAAAATATATTAATAGATACTGGAGGAGATACATCATACAGTTCTAATAAAGATGGAGAAATATTTTTTAATACAATTTATCCTGCTTTAAAAAGTAATGGTATAAAAAAACTAGATTATTTAATACTTAGTCATGGAGATAAAGATCATATGGGAGAAGCAAAGAAAATAGTAGAAAGCATAAGTGTAAATAAAGTTATATTTAATGTAGGTAGTTATAATTATTTAGAAAAAGATTTAATTAAAACTCTTAAAAGAAAGAACATAAAATACTATAAAAATATAGAAAATATTTATATAAGAAATACTCCAATATATTTTTTAAATACAGGAGTTTATAATAATGAAAATGATAATTCTAATGTCATATATTTTATAGTCAATAATTATAAATTTCTACTTATGGGAGATGCAGGAGTAGATAAAGAAAAAGATATCTTAAATGAATATAGCATAGAAGATATAGACTTTCTAAAAGTTGGTCATCATGGCTCAGATACCAGTAGTAGTAAAGAGTTTATTGATATTATGAATCCTAAGTTTTCTATTATTAGTGTTGGAGAAAACAATAGGTATAACCACCCTAAAAAGTCAGTGCTAAATACCCTAAGTAATTCTAAAATATATAGGACAGATAAAGATGGAAGCATAGAAATCAAGATTAAAAGTGCCGGGTACAGCATAGAAACATGCAGTTCATAGGGAGGAGAATTGAAAATGAATGAAATAAAAGAATATACAGAAAAACTATTTGAAGATATTAAACATATTGATGAATTTGGCAATGAATATTGGTTAGCTAGAGAATTACAAGATATTTTAGGTTATAATCAATGGAGAAGTATAAATGACTTGATTGAAAGAGCTAAAGATGCTTGTCAAGAAAGCAGATATAATATAGATGATCATTTTGCGGTACAACGCAAAATGATAAAACTAGCGAAAGGTGCAACAAGAAATGTTATAGATTACAAATTATCAAGATATGCATGTTATTTGATTGTTATGAATGGAAATCCTAAAAAAGAAATAATAGCATTAGCTCAAACATACTTCACTATTCAAACAAGGAAACAAGAACTATCTGAAAAAGAATATAATGAACTTACAGAAGATGAGAAAAGATTATATAGAAGAAATCAAGCGAGAAAAGGTAATTTAAGTTTAAATAAAACCGCAGTTAATAGTGGAGTAAGAAATTTAGCCAGATTTCATAATGCAGGTTATAAAGGACTTTATAATGGCGAAACAGCAGATGATATATTTAAAAGAAAGAAACTTAGATATAGAGAAGATATATTAGATAATATGGGCAGTGAAGAACTAGCTGATAATATATTTAGAATTGCTCAAACTGATGCTAAATTAAAAAGAGATAATGTAGATAATGAATATACTGCAAATTCTGTTCACTATGAAGTTAGTAGAGAAGTAAGAAATAGCATTAGAAGATTAGGTGGAATTATGCCAGAAGATTTACCAATGCCAAATAAAAGTTTAAAAGAAATAGAAAAAGAAAGAAAACATGATATATTAAATATAGGAAGTGATTAATGTGGATTTTGATTTAAAAATTAAAAAAAATGATTTAACAATATTTTGTTCAAATGGATTAGAAAACTTTTCTAATGAATTTATAAATTATTTTAATGAGAATATTGATGAAATTAAAGAAGAGTTATCAATAAATAAAGATACTAAAATAATAGTGGCAATAACTGATGATGAAGAACAAGCTGGTTTTGTATATGGAAAATCAACATTTCATGGATACTTTAATGATACAGGAGCATTTGCATATATAAATTTAAATGGAGGCAAAACAAAAGAATATATGTTTAAAGGATTGATACATGAATTAGTTCATCATTTATATAAATATTATGTATATGGGAAAGATAAAGAAAGAATTACATGGGTTGATGAGGGACTTGCACAATTATTTTCGGGACAAAAAGAAGATTTAAAAGATGAAAATAAATATAAACTTTTTTTAGAAGAAAATTTAGAATATTGTGATAATGTTAATTTAAATGAATTAAATCATAATGACAGAAGTTTTGGAAATAAAAATGGTTATAATTTATCTTACATAGCGATTAGACATTTATACGAAACATATAATCACGAAGAATTTATTAATATAATTAAAAGTAAAGAAAAGCTTTTAGAATTTGGAAGTACAATATTAGACCAGATAAAAGAAAATAAGAATTCTAATAGAACTATTTTGAAATCACTATGATTTCTTTTTTTTTGAAAATAAATGTGTTTCATTCGACTTACTTTTTGACAATCACCACATGGAGATAAAGATCATATGGGAGAAACAAAGAAAATAGTAGAAAGCATAAGTGTAAATAAAGTTATATTTAATGTAGGTAATTATAATTATTTAGAAAAAGATTTAATTAAAACTCTTAAGAAAAAGAAAATAAAATGCTATAAGAATATAGAAAATATTTATATAAGAAATACTCCAATATATTTTTTAAATACTGGAGTTTATAATAATGAAAACGATAATTCTAATGTCGTATATTTCATAGTCAATAATTATAAATTTTTACTTATGGGAGATGCCGGAGTAGGTAAAGAAAAAGATATCCTAGATGAATATAACTTATCAGATATTGATGCCTTAAAAGTAGGACATCATGGTTCAAAGACAAGTAGTAGTAAAGAATTTATTAACGAAATAAATCCTAAATATGGGATTATAAGTGTTGGGAATAATAACAGATATGGTCATCCCAATAAAGAAGTATTAGAAAATTTAAAAGATTCTAAAATATATAGAACAGACCAAGATGGTAGCATTATGGTTAAGATTAAGAATAATAAATTAAAGATTGAGACATGTAATCCATAGAAAGGAGGATGATTAAATGAATGAAATAAAAGAATATATAGAGAAAGTATTTGAAGATATAAAACATATAGATGAATTTTGTAATGAATACTGGTTAGTTAGAGAATTACAAAAAGTATTAGAATATACACAATGGAGAAGATTTGAAAATGTTATTAATAAATCAAAACAAGCATGTAATAATTCAAATATAAATATTGGTGACAATTTTGCCGACGTTGGCAAAATGGTTCAAATTGGTTCAAATACAAAAAGAAAAACTAAAGATTACATGTTATCAAGATATGCATGCTATCTTATTGCCCAAAACGGGGATTCCAGAAAAGAGGCGATAGCTTTAGGTCAAACTTATTTTGCTATTCAAACAAGAAAACAAGAACTATCTGAAAAAGAATATAATGAACTTACAGAAGATGAGAAAAGATTATATAGAAGAAATCAAGCGAGAAAAGGTAATTTAAGTTTAAATAAAACCGCAGTTAATAGTGGAGTAAGAAATTTAGCCAGATTTCATAATGCAGGTTATAAAGGACATTATAATGGCGAAACAGCAGATGATATATTTAAAAGAAATGGCAAAAGTAACAAGAAATTACAAGAATATATAAAAAATGATATAATAAATTAAGAGGTGGCTTTTTATGAAATGCATATTTCTAGATTTTGATGGTGTAATTAACAACTGGTATCAATTTGATGGAGTATCTACCGAAAATGCAATAATATTGAAAAAGATAGTTGATATTTTTGATGCAAAAATTATCGCTACTACAAGTAATAAATATAGTTTGCAACGTCCTGATAAAGTAGATTATTATAAATCAATTTTTTATAATAACTATGTTAAATTTTTAAATGAATTAGGTATACAAATATATGATATAACTCCATATGTTGATGCGAATAGAACATTAGAAATAAAAAAGTATATTGAAGATCATGAAGTAGAAGAATATGTTATTCTAGATGATGAATTAGTTGGTAAAGAATTACAACAACATCAAGTATTTCTAGATTTATATCGTGGACTACAAGAAGAACATATTATTCCATCTTTAAATATATTAAATGGAAATCTAGGGTTTTATCCTCCTAATTATGATAGAAGTGAAACACCTGCAGAATTAAATTATCGAATAAATAAATATTACAGTAAGATTAGAAAAAAATAAAACAAAGTATTATTGTTGCATTAAAAACTAAATATAAATAATAAATTATATTTTATCAATATCAAAGAAATGGACGTGATTTTATGAATGAAGACTTAATTAAAATAAAAAAGCAACTTTTAGATTATATTCATTTAATCTTAAAAGAATATCCTAATTGTAATAGGAAAGAGATTGCCGATATAATAAATAATGATAAAGAAATAGTTAAATTTAATTCATCTAATACAATTACATTTATTGCAAAAAATGGTGTATTACTATTACCTAAAGTTGCTTATAAAACTTTTCCATTATTTAAAAATTATGAAAATTATGGAACAAAATTAAATAGTCGTAGAAATATTGCTGATTATCTAGATACTAACACAACATATAGAGGATATATAACACATCTGATTGAAAGTGGTATGAGTGTCTATGATTATTTTGAAGAAAGTTTATTGCACGAAACAATGCATATCTGTGGTAGCCGAGGTGGAACACCGTTAGAAGAAGGAATTAATGAATTAAAGACACGTGAATTAGCCCAAAAATATAATATAAAAATTGCAGCATATGGTTATTCAAAAGAAGTGGAAATGGCTAAAAAAATGCAAAAAATAATTGGAAAAGAAACAATGGACGAATTAACATTTATTCCTAGATATGAAAGAAAAGATTTTTTAAGAGATAAATTAGGTGATGAAGTTGCAAAATTATATTCACAAATATATGTTGAAATGATGAAAAAGTCAGAAGATTATTATAAAAAAATATCTCAAGTAAGTGATCCATTTGAAAAAGCAGAACTATATGATAACATCGATTACACAGAACTATACCAAATAGTAGATGACTATATGGATAATAAGACAAAGTAAACAAATAAAATATCAAAAGCTATTAAATTAATAGTTTTTTTTTCTAAATTTATAATACATTTAAAACTCATATTTATATAAAAAAAAGTAAATGAAAATTCTAAAAAAATAAAATTAAAAAATACAGTAGATTTTTATAATTATTTTAGGTAAAATAGATGTAGTTGGTGGTGGTTATATGGATAAATTAAAAAATATATATGATTTTGATTTAACAGACCTAACACATTCTTTTCAAGATGCATGTAGCGATAAAGATTTTAAAGATTATGTATACGGATTAAATATTAAAGAAGAAACACTTATGCGTTACACATCAAATCTTGAAGACGCATATAAAGAAATGACGTCTTGTAAAAACTGTAAAAATATAAATGATTGTCCAAATAAACTAAAGGGTTATATATATACACCTATTAAAAGTGGTAATGTTATAACTTTCTCTTATGATGCATGTAAGAAAACACAAGACAAAATAAAAGAAGATGCTTATAAAGCAAATCTTGATTTATTTGATATGCCAAAAGATATTAAAAATGCAAGATTCCAAGATATGTATAAAGATGATAAAAATCGTCTTCCTATTATTAAGTATTTTAAAGAATTTATGGATAATTATAATGAGAAAGAAAAGCCAAAAGGAATATACTTAAATGGATCATTTGGTTCAGGTAAAACTTATTTAATTGCGTCTCTTTTTAATGAAATGGCAAAAAAAGGAGTAAAGAGTATATTGGTATATTATCCTGAATTTTTAAGAAGTTTAAAAGCTTCATTTAATACAAACTATAACGAAAAATTTGAATTATTAAAAAAAATCCCTTTATTATTAATAGATGATATAGGTGCAGAAAATTGTAGCAACTGGTCAAGAGATGAAGTACTAGGTCCAATTCTTCAATACAGAATGGACAATCACTTACCAACATTTTTCACATCTAACTTAACATTAGATGAATTAGAAACATCTCTATCAGTAACCTCATCAGGTATAGACAAATTAAAAGCACGTAGAATAGTAGAACGAATAAAGCAATTAACTATTCCACTTGAATTAATAAGTAAAAATAGAAGGGGGTAAAAAAATGAACATCGAAAAAGCTTTAAGAAATTATATAAAAGGAATAGGTCCAAAAATGAAATATGAACATTTCCTTGCTATAACCAAATCTCATGATGGAAACAAAGCTGCAGATGTTCTTTTTTCATTAATAAACGAACAAATTGATACAATGACAGATACTAAGCTCTTAGATAGAACAGTAGAAGTTATGAAATATATTGGTCTATTACTTGTAAACTCAGAAACAATAGATAGAAAGTTAGTTAGTAGAAAATTATATAAATTAGGAGAAAAATTATCAAGAATTGAAAGAGAAGGGAAAAAGAAATATAATATGAAACATCTTCAAAGTGAATTCAAAAAAGTAAGAAGACAAATAAATGAACTTGATACAATGTTGGAAGATAAAGAACCAAAAAGATATGAATTAATGAAATTTTTAATAAATGAAACAAGAAATATTGACTATATTGACTGTACAGTAAAAAATATGCCTAATATTGTAAATGTACAAGATAAAGATAAAGTTTCATTATTTAGAAATCTTATAAATAAATACCTAGAAAATGTAGAAGAATATAATGAAGAAAATATTCAATACTACAATAATATGATTTCCTATATCATGAATCAGAAAAATTTTTCATTATCAGAAAAAGAAAGAAGACAATGTTTATTAGATATCAATAAATATCTTAATAAGTTAACATATAAAAAGAAAGCCGCAAAGGCAAATGCAAAAAAAGTAGTTTGGGTAGATAGACTAGTAGATTTAATAAAAGAATTAAATGAACAAAAAAAAGATATTACAGAAATAGCCAATAAATATAATGTACAAGTATATTTTGATGATGAAATATTAGAACAAGCAAAACTATGTAAAGAACCTAAAGAAGGTCAAATGAAAGATAGAGAAATATTAGATGATTTCATAATAACAATAGATGGAGCAGATGCTATAGAAATAGATGATGCTTTATCATGTAAAAAACTTCCTAATGGTAATTATCTTTTAGGTGTACATATTGCATCGGTACTAGGATATTTTGAATACACATCAAATATAGTACAAGAAGCACTAACTAGAACAAGAGCAATTTATTTACCAGCAAAATATCAAACAAAAGATAATGATTTTCAAAGAGCTATTCCAATATTTCCATATAGTTTTTCAGCAGAAGCAGGATCACTTATTGAAAATAGTCCCAAACTTGCAAGAACATTCTATTTTGAAATTGATCCTCAAGGTAATTTAGTTAATGAAAGATTTATTAAATCAGTTATAAGAAATAATAAAAAAATGACTTATGAAGATGTGAATGAAATAATTCAAAACGGAACACAAGATGAACAATTACAAGAAACAATTACAAATTTAAATATAGTTGCCAATTTATTAGATACAAAAACACATGTCTCAGAATTATATAAAAACATAAAAGAAAATACGGAAGATTACTCAGAATTAAGAGTTAAAAAAATGGGTTCTGAAAACATAGTATATCAAGCAATGCTCCTTACAGGAACAAGAGTTGCTACATTCTTCAATGATCATAACTATCCTTGCCTTTATAGAGTTCATAAAATTGATCAAGAAAATAGTGGAAAACTACAAGCAATTATTGATAATATAACTGAAAACTATGGTGGTAAAGAATTTAAAAATTTATATAAGTTATTAGAAGGAATATATCCAAAAGGATTTTATGCAACTGAAGGTAAACATGATGGATTAGGAAAAGAACACTACTGTCACTGTACATCGGGACTTAGAAGAGCAGCAGATATAGTAGTAGAACATGCCCTAGAAGTATGTTATGATAAAACACCAACTGAAGAAGAATTGGCATTGCTTGAACAAGAAGTTGAAAAAAGAGCCAAAGAAATTACTAAAAAACAAGCTCCAATAGAATGGTTTGTTGATGACTATAGAAGAGTTTACAAAAAAAGACGATAATAGTCTTGATTGACAAAATAAATAACATATAGTATAATAACAACCTGTTTTATAGGGGTGTTGCGAATGAAAGAAAATATGTTTATAATTAAAAGTAAATGTATCATAGTTATATCAGCTGCGTTTATTATGATTGCAATCGGTCTACAGGCAAAAGACTTATATGTAAAAACGAGTGATTATAAAATAAGCTATGAATATGTTAATATAAAAGATATGGCACAGGCATCAGTAAAAACAAAAGAAAATACATCAAGTATTATAAAAGATTTATTTACAGGTAATACAACAAGCGGAGAAGTAACAGAAGTATCCCTTCCAACAACAGGACAGCCACAAGAAGTGGAATTACCTGCCATGAATAATACAGAAGCAACAACAACTACACCACGACAAATATGGTATCTACCAACTGAATATGGTGAAATTACACAATATCCACATTATGGCCATGTTGCATACGATATAACAAGTCCGAGAACATATAGTGAAAATATATTTCCAGTAGCGAACGGTACAATATCAGGAATATATACAGATAGTGCCGGAGCAAAAATAGTAACAATCCTTCATGATATTGGCGGAGTTAAATATACATCTCAATATGTACATTTATCACAATATGCAAGTGGATTATATGTAGGAAAACCAGTAACAATAAATGATAGTATTGGTCTTATGGGATCAACTGGTAACTCAACAGGACCGCACCTACATATATCAGTTGCCGATTGTGCGTTGTTCGATGCAAATGATTCTAATTGCAGTGACTTAAATGGTTGGTTTAGATATTTAAATAAAAGACTATCACAAAACTACTATGGTTTAGGAGTACATGTATATATGCCTGGAAACTGGAGTTCTAGATAAAAAGGGTGATTAAATGAATTTAAAGCAAATAAATAATCAAATGAAAAGTTACATTAACGAAGCATCATTCATAGGAAACAAATGTAGAAATAAATTAATTGAATTAGTAAATAAGAACTTTTTAGTAAAAATACCAAAAGAAAACTTTTTAAATATAGATATCACAATAAAAGAAAACGGAAATATAATTTATCGTGATACAGAATATAAAACAGAAGTAGAAGTTACAACAGAAGAACAACTACAAGAAAGGTATGAATCATTTAAAGAAGAAGTTGAAATACTTTTAAAAAAGAAAGAAGTAAATTTTAAAACAAAAAGACAAAATAATGAAATAGTAAATTTATTAGTAACTATTTTAATAACACTAATAATAATATTAGTAATCTACTTTTCAATTAAAGAATTATTAAGTGGTAATCTAACAGGATTTATCTGGATAATTATAATGATTATTTATTACATAATACCAAGTCTTGGTTCAAATCTAAAAAATAGATATAAGCAAGCATATAAATTTATAAAAAGATTATTTAAATAATTTGAAAAAAATAAAAATAAGTGATATAGTAAATAAGTAAATACATTGACAAAGGACATGATAAATTATCTAAGTCTGAAAGAGAGTTCATGGTTGGTGTAAATGAACAGACATTTAATTTATTACTACCTTTAGAGTAGAATTATGAAAAGTAATTCCGGATTATTCCGTTATTGAAGTAAGTAAAACAAAGGATGGTACCGTGCATGAGCACTCCTGTACTATCCTTTTTTGCATTTAAAAGGAGGAAATATGAAAATAGAAGTATTACATCACGCATCAGTAAAATTAACAGATGAAAAAACAATATATATAGATCCATATAAAATTGATTTAAAGATTCATGATGCAGATTATATCTTTATAACACATGATCACTATGATCACTATGACATAGAATCAATTAGAAATATAAGTAAAGATACAACAAAAATAATAGTTCCCAAAGTTTTAAAAGACCAACCAAATAACTTAGTAGTAGAACCAAATAAACATTATACAATTGATAATATTTCATTTGATACAATAAGTTCCTATAATATTGGAAAGAATTTTCATCCAAAAGAAAAAGAATATGTAGGTTACAATATTCTCTTAAAAGGAGTGTACTACTATATAATGGGTGATACAGATCGAACCGAGGAGGCTGATTCTGTAAAAACCGATATTTGCTTTGTACCAATAGGTGGTACTTACACAATGAATGTAACAGAAGCAACAAAATATATAAATGACTTAAAACCAGCAATTGCTATTCCAATACACTATGGAATGATAACAGGAAGCCTTAACCTCGCAACAGAGTTTAAAAATAGTGTAAATAAAGAAATAGATGTTGAAATAAAGATAAATAGTTAGGAGAGATAATATGATAAATTTTAAAGAAGATAAAGATTTAATGCCACTTAACCATTCATGTGCTCATGTAATGGCTCAAGCAGTAAAACACTTATACCCAGAGGCTAAGTTTTGGGTTGGACCAGTAGTAGAAGAAGGATTTTACTATGACATGGATCTAGGAGATAAAGTAATTACAGAAGAAGATATAGAAAAAATATCAAAAGAAATGAAAAAAATAATCAAAGATGGAAAAAGAATTGTAAGACATGAATTAACTAGAGAAGAAGCTTTAGAAAAATTTAAAAACGATGAGTATAAAATTGACTTAATTAATAGAATGCCAGAAGATACATTAATTACTTGTTATACACAAGGAGATTATACTGACCTTTGCCGTGGACCACACGTTGAATCAGTAAAAGAATGTAAATATTTTAAATTATTAAAATTTAGTGGAGCATACTGGAAAGGTGATTCAAACAACAAAATGCTCCAAAGAATTTATGGAGTTTGTTTTAGAACAGAAGAAGCTCTACAAAAACATCTAGAAGAATTAGAAGAAGCAAAACAAAGAGACCACAGAAAAATTGGAAAAGATATGAAAATATTCATGTTAAGTGATCTTGTTGGTAGAGGATTACCTTTATGGTTACCAAATGGATATACATTATGGAGAACACTACAAAATTATATTACTGATAAAGAAGTAGCACATGGATATCAACATGTTCATACACCAGACCTTGGAAGTGTAGACTTATATAAAACATCAGGACACTGGGATCATTATAAAGATGACATGTTCCCAGCTATGGAATTAGACAATGAAGCATATGTACTTCGTCCAATGAACTGCCCACATCACATGGTAATATATGGAGCAGGACTTCATTCATATCGTGACTTACCAATAAGAATAGCAGAAATTGCTAATGACTTTAGATATGAAGCTGCAGGAGCAGTAAAGGGAATCGAAAGAGCAAGAAACTTTACTCAAAACGACTCTCATATTTTCTGTACAAAGGCACAAATTGAAGATGAATTTAAAGGTGTTGTAGATTTGATCCTTGAAGTATATAAAGATTTTGATATAGATGCAAGTAATTGCGAATTCAGATTATCATTAAGAGATAAAGAATCAAAAACAAACAAATATTTTGATGATGATGAAATGTGGGATACTGCAGAAAATGCCTTAAGAAACGTTTTAAATGATATTGGAATAAAATATTTTGAAGCAAAAGATGAGGCAGCATTTTATGGACCAAAACTTGATATTTTAATTCATCCAGCAGTAGGTAATCCAGTTGCATTATCAACAATCCAATTAGACTTCTTACTACCAAAGAGATTTGATTTAACTTATATTGCTGAAGGTGGAGAAAAAGAAACACCAGTAGTAATCCACCGTGCAATATTAGGTTCACTTGATAGATTTATTGCCTTCTTACTAGAAGAAACAAAAGGAATACTTCCAACATGGTTAGCTCCACTTCAAGTAAAAGTAATACCAGTAAATAGTGAATATCAAAGTGATTATGCAGAAGAAGTTAATGAATTCTTAAAAGAAAACAATATTAGAACAGAAACAGATACAAGAGATGAAAAACTAGGATATCGTCTAAGAGAAGCACAAACAAGTAAAGTTCCATATACATTAATTTTAGGAGATAATGAAAAAGAAAATAAACAAATTAGTTACAGACTATATGGAGAAAAAGAAACAACTACAGTTTCATTCGATGAATTCTTAAAAATAATTAATGAAGATATCAAAAGTAAAAAAAGAAGAGATAAATAAAAAGTAAAAGGGTGATAGCTAAAACTACTATCCTTTTTTTTGCCTTTTTATGATAAAATGTATTTATAAAGGTAAGTGGTATTTATGAATAATAACTTAAAATCTGTTATGGATACATTTAATATAGAAAACTTTAATATTTACAGTGATGATGAAAATTATTATTTTTTTAGATCTCTTGAAGAAGTAGATGTAGAGTCAATAAAAAATAGAAGTATAGTTGATGAATCAGGTAAAATTATAAGATTAATTACTGATAGAGAGTTCTATGGAGAAACAACTTTTACAAAAGATAGTGATATTTCTTTAGAAGAAATGACAGAACATATAAAGACAAACTATAATAAACATACTAATTGTATATCTTTTTCTAGTAATGCGAATGTTGCCTTAGACTATGGAAGAAGTACTTATAATGATGATTATATAGTTTTAAAAGTACCTAAAAAAGATTTTGAAAAAGATACTTTTTTTGCGGGAAAATATATGCTTTTGGAAGTATCTAAAGTATTAGATGAATTTTATTCTAAGTTAGATAATGAATCAGACATAAAAAAGTATTTTGATATGATTGATAAGGCTAAATCTCAGGAAGAACTAGAAAAAATAAAAGAACAAGTACAAGAGAATCTTTCTCTAAAGAATGTAACTGAATCAATTGATTATGATGCATTAAATGAAGAACAAAATTTATTTAAGAATACAATTATTTTAAAAGCGGATATAATGGATAAAAATATAATTAAAAAGATAGGCAATAGTTTCTTATTCTCAACAATTGGAAGTGCTTTCTCTTCTTTAGAAGTAATTCATTATAAAGATATTAATAAAAACTTATTTCAGTTAAATGCTAATATATTAGATATTTTTGGTTTACTTCAACAAGTGCCAGAAACAGCTGACATAAAAGAAATAAAAAATATTTTATTAAATAAGTTAAATAATAATGAATTAAACATAGGTTATTTATCTAATGATTATAATGTTGATAATTTAAATGATAAATTAACAATAGAAAATTTATATAAGCTTGGTAAAGGGCATATTAGTTATAGTGCTGCAAAAGAGATTTACCAAAAATCTTATTCTCTTGCGAAGTCTAAATTAAGAAAAGATAAGTCAATTGATTTATTAGAGTATATATTAAATGATTCTAAATATAAGAAAACTCTTGAAGATTTAAGAAAAGATACTTATGGAGTAGAAGCAGATATTATTAATAGAAAGTCAGCTAAAGACTCTATCAATATAAGTGAGTCTGTTAATTTAAAAATAAAAGAAAAAGAACTATACATTCTTGAATTTATTAATAGCTTGAGTAATAGTGAATTGATAAGAGTATTGGAAGATCCGATAGAAGAATTATATGGTTTATTAGATCTTGAGTATAATGAAAATATATCTTATGAAGAGTGGATTGCAAATAGTATTATAGATTTAATTGATTGGGATTATTATGGAATAGAAGAGTTAAGTGATAATTCAAGAAAACTATTACAAGATAAACTAATAAAATCTAATTTTATGGATATTTATAATGATTTAAAAAACAAAGATTTAAGTGATAAAGAAGTATCTAATATGACTTTACTTAAATTAATTAGACCAGATGAAGAAATAAACAAAGACGATAAATTTACAATAGATGAGTTAGATGATTATCTTGACCTCAATAAAATTAGTGGCTCTAGGATTAAACTAAAACCATATCAAATGGATGCTTTTAAAAATATTAATAATTCTTATAAAAACTATGATTTTACATCTGTTGTTTTACCAACAGGAACAGGCAAGAGTTATGTAGCGCTTGCCCAGATGTCTTATATTTCAGAAGAAGTAAGAAAATTAGAAGAAAATAGAGAAGCAAAGATATTGTATATTGCTCCTAATAATCACATTCTTGATCAGTTAAAGAAAATAATCGTTAATAACTATAGGCAAAGTATATCTGAATCTGATGAAGAAATTATAAATAGAGTATTTCCTAATTTAACTTTATGTACTTATAGTTATTTAGTTACAGGAAATAATGCAGAAAAGATTATAAATGAAAAGTATGACTTAATAATATTTGATGAATTACATAGAACTGGTGCCACTGAGTGGTCATCAAAGATTGATAAACTACTAGAGAATCAACCAGCAAAAGTACTTGGAATAACCGCAACTCCAGAAAGAGACGTAGATGGAATGGACATGACAGAAGAGTTTGCGAAAAAGTATGGTTATAGTGATGAAGATATACTTTTAGGAAAACACATTTCATATTATATGGACTTAATAGATGCAATAGAAAAAGGTATTGTTAACGACTTAGAAGTTATAAACTGTGAATATGCTCTTTCAAAAGATGGTTCACTAGAAAAACTTGAATATAAAATGAATGATATTGTTGACTTAGAAGAAAAAGATAAAAAAATAAAAGAATATGAAAAGATTAGAAAAAGTGTTCTAGCGGCAGATGGAATAGAAAAAATATTAAATGATGCCATAAAAGAAAGCGGAAAATATATCGTATTTATTCCACTTACTCCAAGAAACAACGGAACTTATGAAGATACAGAAACAGGAGAAGAAATAACAGAGAGTAGAGCACAGGGAATGATGAAGTCTTATAAGAACTTAATGAATCAATTCTTATTTGCCGGAAACTATTTAAAAGAAAATAAAGATATGCTTACAAATATTTATAATAAAATCCAAGAAGATAAAGAATTAGAAGATAAAGAATTTGAATATTTAATTAATGAACAAGAAAATATTTTATTACTTAAAAAATTAAATATTAAAGGGTGCCCTAATGCACTTCAAACACTATCTAATGATTTGTCAGAGACTATTACAGAATATATGGATTGGGATAAATTAGGGGATTCAAAAATAGCAGCTATTATTCAAAAGAAAATGAAAAGTGAAGTAGAGTCGTATACTATGCTTACAGGAAACGGAAAAAGTAATAATAGAAAGGCATTATCAGAATTTAATTCATCAAAGTCAAATAAGAAAAAATTTATGTTTGTAATGGATATGTTAAATGAAGGTGTTCATGTCGAAGATGTAGATGGAATTGTTTGGTTTAGACCTTTAAGTGAAAATTCAAAAATTCTTTTCATGCAACAATTAGGTAGATGTATAACAGCTATAGGAAAAGACGATAAAGATAGAATTCCTCAAATAATTGACTTAGTAAATAATACATTGAAAGTAAATTTAGAAAATAGCGAAGAAAATCAAAAAGAAGATTTACAACAAATTAAAAATATAAATATTTGGATAGAAAAAAATAAAAGAATGCCAATTGATGATTCAAATAATATAGAAGAACAAATAAATTATAATTCTTTAAAATTATTAAAGAAAAAATATAATAAGTATTTAGATGATAATTTATTAGAAAAGAAACCATTAAAGAAAAAAATAATTATAAAAGAAATAATCAAAATAGGAAGTAATTTTGATTTATGGAATTATGAATTTATAAGTAAAGATAAGTCTAATAATAATCCAAAAAATTCAGGAAATGAAAAGAAAGATTTACTTTCAGTTTTTAAAATAAAAGGAGTTTTAAGAAACTTTTCAGATTTATATAGTGAAGTAGAAGAATTAACACCTACATTAACTGATGAGGAAAAGTTATTTGAATACTTACAAGCAATGAAAGACAATGACAACCGAATAATACCTACAAATAGTTCATTATTATTTAGTGATGGAACAAAAATGAGCGTGTATTGGAGTAAACGTGGAAGTAAAGATAAAATATATAATCTGATAACAGCAGAAAACAATCAAATCAATATCCTATACAAGGATCAGTGTGAAGTATTAATTAAAGCATATAAAGATTATAAAAAAAAGAAAGAAAATCAGTTAAGTGATGAAGAAAAATTATCAGAGTACTTACAAGCAATAAAAGATAACGACAACAAAATAATACGGCAAAGAGATAATAACAAAACATTTAGTAATAATAACAAAATGAATCAATATTGGTTTGTGAACAAAGATAAAATATACAAGATGATAACAGAAGAAGGCAATCAATTTGTTGCACACTACAAAGACCAATGTGAAGTACTAATTAAAGAATATAATAAAAAGCAATTAAGTGAAGAAGAAAAAATATTTGAATATTTACAAGCTATTAAAGAAAATGGTAACAAAATAATACCTCATAATAGTACTTTATTGTTTAGTGATGGAATACATATGAATCAGTACTGGGGAGGTAACAAAAATAAAATATACAAATTGATAACAGAAGAAGGCAATCAATTTATTGTACAATACAAAGAACAATGTGAAGTATTAATCAAAGAATTTAATAACTATCAAGAAAAGTTAGAAATAAAAATAACAGAAGAAGAAAAATTATTAGAGTATTTACAAGCCATTAAAGAAAATGGTAACAAAATACTATTTCAACGTTGTGCATTATCATTTAGTGATGGAACAAAAATGGGAACATATTGGAACACTACCAAAGATAAAATATACAAGATGATAATAGAAGAAGGAAATCCATTTATTGTACAATACAAAGAACAATGTAAAGTGCTAATCAAAGAATATAATAATTATCAAGAAAAGTTAGAAATAAAAATAACTGATGAAGAAAAATTATTAGAGTACTTACAAGCAATGAAAGACAACGATAATAAAATATTACCGTCTATTAGTAAAAAAGTATTTAGTGATGGAACAAAAATGGGTATTTATTGGAGTGTCAAAAATAAAGATAAAATATATAAGATGATAATAGCAGAAGACAATCCATTTATTGTACAATACAAAGAACAATGTGAAGTATTAATTAAAGCATATAAGGATTATCAAAAAAAACAAGCAAAAAAAATAACTGATAAGGAAAAATTATTGGAGTACTTACAAAGAATGAAAGAAAATGGCAACAGAATGATATTTAGCAGGAGTTCATTATTATTTAGTGACGAAACACAAATGGCTCAATATTGGAATAGAGCCAAAAATAAAATATACAAGATGATAACAGAAGAAGGTAATCAATTTGTAATTCAATATAAAGACCAATGTGAGGTTCTAATTAAAGAATATAATAAAAAAACGTTAAGTAATGATGAAAAATTATTAGAGTACTTACAAGCGATTAAAGAAAATTGTAATAATACAATACCTCCAAGTAGTTCATTATTGTTTAGTGATGGAACGAAAATGAGCATTTATTGGAGGGATAAAAAAGATAAAATATATATAATGATAATGGAAGAAGGCAATCCGTTTATTGTACAATACAAAGAACAATGTGAAGTACTAATAAATAAATATATCGAATTTCAAGAAAAAAGAGAAAATAATAAAAAAATATATAATAAAATGGAAGAAGAGTTTAGAGAAGAATCATCATTTGATAAAACTATTAAAAATGAGAAAGGAAAAAAATCTAATGAAGGAAAAAAAGTATTATGATTTAGTTTCTTCTTTTAGTGATTTAGATATAGAAGATAAAAAAGAAGAGGTATTAAAACATACTTTGGAGTTATTACAATTACTATATTTAAAGAATAAAGAGTTTGATAAAGAAGCTGAGGTCTTACCTGTATTAAATAAATATAGAGATGAAGAAGAATATTTTAACTTATTATTTTCTTATATTATTTCGTTGAAAGAAGAAAATGCTAAATTAATCGATAAATTAAATGACTTTGGAATTTAAGAAGTAGTTAGTACTTCTTTTTCCTTTTTATGTATATATGTTATAATAAATTTGGTGATAAAATGAAGACATGTTTAGTATTAGAAGGTGGAGCACTACGTGGAATATATACTATGGGAGTACTTGATACTTTCTTAGAAGAAAATATTGAAGTTGATTGTGTAATTGGAGTGTCAGCTGGGACTTTATTTGGAATAAACTATGTATCAAAACAACCCAAAAGAGTTTTAAACTATAACCTGGAATATGCTGGTAATAAAGATTATATGTCTTTAAGGTCTTTTATTAAAACTGGGAATATTATAAATGAGAAGTTTTGTTTTCATGATCTTCCTGATAAATTATATCCATTTGATTATGATACTTTTGATAAATCTAAAACTAAATTTTATTCTGTAGTTACTAATGTTTTGACTGGCCTTCCTGAATATATTGAAATTACTGATTCTAGATCTCAAATAAATGTTATGAGGGCAAGTGGAGCTATGCCGATAATTTCAGAAATTGTAGAGATAAATGGTAATAAGTATCTTGATGGAGGAATAGGAGACTCAATCCCAGTACAGAAAGCAATAGATATGGGATATGATAAGATAATTGTTATACCTACACGTCCAATTGATTATAGAAAGAATAAAACTAAAATGTTTCCATATAAATTAAAATATAAAAATTATAAAAACTTTTTAAAAACTGTAGAAAATAGACCTTCTATGTATAATAGTGAAGTAGAAAAAATCATTAATCTTGAAAAAGACAATAGAATATTTGTAATAAGACCTAGTAAACATATTAAAATTAAACATATGGAGACTAATAAAAATAAAATACAAGCTATGTATGATTTAGGAGTAGATGATACTAAGAAAAAGTTAAATGATTTAAAAAAGTATCTAGAAAAGTAAAAAATAAAGTATAATATATATAGTGATTTATAGAGAATTGTTAGATAAATTTTTATATAATAACATAAATTTAATAGGAGGAATAATATGCTTGAACTTAAAAATATAACTAAAATTTACGCAACTGATGACTTTAAACAGACTGCTCTTGATAATATTAGTATTGTTTTTCGTAAATGTGAGTTTGTTTCAATTTTAGGACCTAGTGGTAGTGGTAAGACTACTTTATTAAATATAATTGGAGGACTTGATGATTATACTGATGGAGATTTAATAATAAATGGAACTAGTACTAAAAAGTATACCGATAGAGATTGGGATACTTATAGAAATCATCGAGTAGGTTTTGTTTTTCAAAGTTATAATCTAATAACACATCAATCAATATTATCAAATGTTGAATTAGCACTTACTTTATCTGGTGTTGGTAAAAAAGAAAGAAGAAAAAGAGCAATTGAAGCACTTGAAAAAGTCGGTTTAAAAGATCATATAAATAAAAGACCAAATCAATTGTCTGGTGGGCAGATGCAGCGTGTTGCGATTGCAAGAGCTTTAGTAAATAATCCAGATATATTACTTGCGGACGAGCCAACTGGAGCACTTGACTCAGCAACTAGTGAACAAATAATGGACTTATTAAAAGAAGTAGCAAAAGATAGACTTGTAATTATGGTTACACATAATGCAGAACTTGCTCATGAATATTCTACAAGAATAATTGAAGTAAAAGATGGAGTTATTTTAAATGATTCAAATAAAGTTTCTAAGGAAGAGTCTGAATTAAAAAGAAATAGACGTGATAAAAAGACAAATATGTCTATGAAAACAGCTTTATCTCTTTCACTAAATAATTTAATGACTAAAAAAGGAAGAACTATATTAACAGCTTTTGCAGGATCAATTGGAATTATTGGAATTGCTTTAATACTTTCTTTATCAAATGGAATAAATTCATATATTGCGAAGACTGAAGAAGAAACGTTAAGCAGTTATCCATTAACTATACAAAAACAAAATGTAGATATGGCATCATTATTATCAGCGTTTTCTGGTAGTAAAAAAGATAATGATAAAGCTAAGAGCGATGAAATAACTTCTACTAATATAATGGGAGATGTATTTACAACACTTTCTAAAGATACGAAAACAAATGATATGAAAAAGTTTATGTCTTTTGTAGATAAAAATAACGATATAAAGAAATATACATCAGATATTAAATATTCATATGAAGTACAATTAAATTTATATAAAGATACAAGTGATAAGATAGTTAAAGTAAATCCAACAACTGTATATGATTCTATTGGAATGGGTACAAGTAATATTTCAAGTGTATATTCTTCAATGATGTCAAATAATAATGTCTTTACTGAAATGTTAGATAATGAGTCATTAAATAAACAACAATATGATTTAGTTGCGGGTAAATGGCCAAAGAAATATAATGAATTAGTTCTTATAGTTGATAAGAATAATCATATTTCAGATTATACTTTATATAGTATTGGATTACTTGATCAAGATGATTTAAAAGAACAATTTAATAAGATGGTATCTGGTGAAAAAGTTAGTTTTGAAAAGACAAGTTATAAAATAAGTGATATTTTAAATTTAAAATTTAGACTTGTTAAGAATTCTGATTATTATCAAAAAGAAAATGGAATGTGGCTTGATAAGAGTGATGATGAAGAGTACATGAAAAACTTAATTAGTAATGCTGAAGAGTTAAAAGTAGTAGGTATTATTAAACCAAATGAAGAAGCAGTAAATGGAGCAAGTACTTATGGAATGGTTGGATATCAACATTCATTAATGACACATTTAATTAAGGAAAATGAGTCAAGTGATATTGTAAAAGAACAAGTTGAAAATAAAGATCAGAATATATTTACTAGAAGTAATTTTCAAACGAACAAAAAATTTGATATGAATAGTTTATCAGATGAACAAAAAATGTCTCTTGCTTCAATGTCTCAAGAAGAGATGGCGACATATATTGAAACATATACAGAAAATATGAGTGCAACTTATGAAGATAATTTAAAAAAACTTGGTTCAGTATCCCTTGATAATCCAGATTATATTTATCTATATCCAAAAGATTTTGATTCAAAAGAAAGTATTGTAAAAATAATTGATAAATATAATGATGGTAAAGAAGAAAAGGATCAAATTCAATATACAGATGTTGTTGGAGTAATGATGAGTAGTGTAACGACGATAGTAAATGTAATAAGTAGTGTCTTAATTGCATTTGTAGCAATTAGTTTAGTAGTTTCAAGTATCATGATAGCAATAATTACTTATATTTCTGTAATTGAGAGAACTAAAGAAATTGGAATACTTAGAGCAATAGGGGCAAGTAAGAAAGATATTTCACGTGTATTTAATGCAGAAACTTTAATAGAGGGGCTAAGTGCTGGAGTGCTTGGAATAGTAGTAACACTTCTTTTAAATATACCAATAAACATTATTATAAAGAATGTAGTAGGTATTAGTAATATCGCATCTCTTCCAGTAGTAGGTGCTATAGTATTAATTATAATTAGTGTTTTATTAACAGTAATAGCTGGATTTATTCCTGCAAAAATAGCAAGTAAAAAAGATCCAGTAGAAGCATTAAGAAGTGAATAAAAATTAAATATATACATAAAATAAAATAGTTAGTTAAGTACTTGACTATTTTATTTTTTTGTTTTATTATTAACTAGCGGATAGAAAAAAGAAGGTGATAGATTGCAAAGAAATGTTATTAGTGAAATTAAAAATTTAAATAATTGTATTGTGAAAAAACTTTTTACTTTAGGTAAAAAAGAAGATGAAAAATTTCATCCAAGACCATTACAAGTAGAAATAATAACTTATTTAATTGAAAATAAAGATAAAACAATTTATCAAAAAGACATCGAAGAAAAATTAAAAATAAGTAAAGCCGCTGTTTCAGATGTTTTAAATAGTATGGAAGGTAGAGGTATTATTACTAAGGAAGCAGATGTGTGTGATGCTAGACGAAAAAGAATAATAATATCTAAGAAGGCAATTGAAACACATGATGTTATGATGAAACGCCTTGATAGTTTAAATGATAGTATACTAGATGGAATATCTGAAGATGAACTTAACATTTTTTATAAAGTAATAGAAAAGTTAAAAGAAAATATGAAGAAAGAAGGAGTTTAATGTTTAAATTATTTAAGAATTTATCTACTAAAGATAAAATATATGTAGTTATTTGTATAGTCTTAATAGTTTTTCAAGTATGGTTAGAGTTAAGAATGCCTGATTATATGAGTGCGATAACTAGACTTGTTCAAACTGAAGGTAGTAAAATGTCTGATATATTAGAACAGGGTGCTTACATGTTAGCGTGTGCTGGAGGCTCTTTAATATCAGCAATTATCGTTGGATATTTTGCATCTTTAGTCGCATCATCATTTTCTGCAGCATTAAGATTAAAAATATTCAAAAAAATTCAAGACTTTGGAATTCAAGAAATTAAAAAATTCCAAACAAGTAGTTTAATTACTCGTACAACAAATGATGTAATGCAAGTAGAAATGTTAATTGGTATGGGACTTCAAATGATGGCTAAAGCACCAATTATGGCGGTTTGGGCAATTATGAAGATTCTAAATAAAGGGTTAGAATGGAGTATTTTAACAGCAGTATGTGTTGCGATACTTTTAGCAACTGTTGTGATATTAATGATTATTGTTATGCCAAGATTCCAAATTGTTCAAAAATTAATTGATAAAATAAATGGTGTAACTGGTGAGAATTTATCAGGTATTAGAGTAATTAGAGCATTTAATGCTGAAAAATTCCAATCTGATAGATTTGAGGAAGTAAATGATAAATTAACAAAAACACAAATGTTTAATCAAAGATGTTTTGCAGTAATGATGCCAATAATGAATCTTGTTATGCATGGCTTAACTCTTGGAATTTATATTATAGGAGCAATATTAATAAATAAAGCAGGAATGCTTGATAAGATAACATTATTTAGTAACATGGTAGTATTTTCAAGTTATGGAATGCAAGTAATTATGTCATTCTTAATGTTAGCCCTAATATTTATGATGTGGCCAAGAGCAGAAATATCTGCTAAAAGAATAAACGAAGTACTTGATGAAGAAATTGCAATTAAAAATGGTACTTTTACTGGTGATACTAAAGAAAAAGGAACAGTAGAATTTAAGAATGTTTCATTTAAGTATCCTGATGCAGATGAATATTTATTAAAAGATATTTCATTTACTGCTAAAAAAGGTGAGACAGTAGCGTTTATAGGATCTACTGGTAGTGGTAAATCTACTCTTATAAATTTAATTCCTAGATTTTATGATGTAACTGATGGAGAAGTATTAGTAGATGGAGTAGATGTAAAAGAATATGATGAAGCACATCTTCATAATAAAATTGGTTATATTTCTCAAAAAGCAATAATGTTTACTGGAACAGTAAGTGAAAATGTTGCTTACGGAGATAATGGTCGTGAAAAACCAACTGAAGAGCAAATCAAAAAGGCAATTGAAGTAGCTCAAGGAACAGACTTCGTAGAGAAAATGGATAAAAAATATGATGCTCATATTGCAAGAGGTGGAACTAATGTATCTGGTGGTCAAAAACAAAGATTATCAATAGCAAGAGCTATCGCAAGAGATCCAGAAATATATATATTTGATGATTCTTTCAGTGCACTTGATTATAAAACAGATGCAACACTTAGAAAAGAATTAAAAAAATATACAAAAGATGCAACTAGTATGATTGTTGCTCAAAGGATTGGAACAATAATTAATGCAGATAAAATTATCGTATTAGATAAAGGAAGATGTGTTGGACAAGGAACACATAAAGAATTATTAAAAAATTGTGAAGTTTATAAAGAAATTGCACTTTCACAATTAAGTGAGGAGGAGTTAGCAAGTGCCTAGACCAAGAGGACCAAGAGGTGGAGCTCAAGAAAAGCCTAAAAACTTTTGGGGCTCTATGAAAAGATTACTTAAGAATTTAAATAGTTGGAAATTCTTACTTATATTTGGATTAATTCTTGCTTGTGCAAGTTCAGTACTAGCACTAATTGCTCCAAATAAACTATCTGATTTTACAGATGAAATATCAAAAGGTTTAGTACCAAATACAGAAGTACTAACAAAAATATCAAAGAAGATGACATCAAACTTCAATGAAGAAAATATTGCTAAGGCATCAACTGAGATTATGACATCAGATAAATTATCTATTGAAGAAAAGAGCAAATATAAGGAAGTACTTAGTAAGATGTCTACTTTAGAAAATAAGGAAGATGCATCTAAATTATTATTAACACTTCCTGATAATATTTTGAAGTATTACTTAGCAGATTTTAAAATAGATGGACAAACAATAACAGTAAAAGATCAATTAGAATTAATGAAATTAACATCAAAAATGAAAGGTGAAAAATCAACTGAAAATGCCTTAAAACTAATTGATGAAATGCCAAAATCAGTAAAGAAATTAGTTGAACCAACAATTGATATGAAAGAAATTAAAACTATTGGATTTGGTTTAGGACTAATTTACTTTATAAGTACATTATTTAGTTATATACAGTCATTTTCAATGACTACTGTATCAAATAACTTTGCCAAAAAATTAAGAAGAAATATTAGTAATAAAATTAATAAATTACCATTAAGGTATTTTGATACGCACGAAAATGGAGATGTATTATCTCGTGTTACAAATGATGTAGATACAATATCAATGAACTTAAATAATAGTTTAGCAACTCTTGTATCTAGTACAACATTATTTGTAGGATCAATTATTATGATGTTTGTAACAAACTGGTTAATGGCAATTACTGCAATTTTATCAAGTTTAATTGGATTTGCTTTAATGTTCTTAATACTTGGAAAGAGTCAGAAGTATTTTGCTAAACGTCAAAAAGAGTTAGGTGACTTAAATGGTTACATTGAAGAAATTTATTCAGGACATACTGTTGTAAAAGCATATAATGGATGTGAAAAAGCAGTTGAAGAGTTTCAAGAATTAAATACAAGACTATATGATGCAAATAGAAATAGTAACTTCTTATCTGGGTTAATGCAACCAATCATGGGGTTTGTTGGAAACTTAGGATATGTTGCAGTATGTATAGTTGGAGCTTTACTTGTAGTTAATGGAAATATTTCATTTGGTGTAATTGTTGCATTTATGATTTATGTTAGATTATTTACTAATCCATTATCACAAATAGCTCAGGCAACAACAAACTTACAGTCAACTGCAGCAGCAAGTGAACGTGTATTTGAGTTTATGGATGAAAAAGAAATGAATGATGAGTCACACGTTACAAAACACCTTCATAGACATAAAGTAAAAGGTGAAATTGAATTTAAAAATGTTAAATTTGGTTATGATGATACAAGAACAATAATTAATAATTTCTCTGCAAAAGCTAAACCAGGACAAAAGATTGCAATTGTTGGTCCAACAGGAGCTGGAAAAACAACAATGGTTAACTTACTAATGAAGTTCTATGAAATTAATTCAGGAGATATTTTAATAGATGGGGTATCAACAAAAGAATTAACTCGTGAAAATATTCATAAACTATTTGTTATGGTTTTACAAGATACATGGTTATTTGATGGAACTATAAGAGAAAACATTAAATTTAATCAAGAAAATATAACAGATGAAGATATTTGGAACGCATGTAAAACAGTCGGAATAGACCACTTTATTAAGACTTTACCTGGAGGACTTGATGCTCGCCTTGGAGATAATGATGCGATAAGTAGTGGAGAAAAACAATTATTAACTATTGCTCGTGGTATGGTAGAAGATGCTCCATTCTTAATTTTAGATGAAGCAACTTCAAATGTTGATACAAGAACTGAAGAATTAGTTCAAAAAGCAATGGACAAGTTAACAGAAGGAAAGACATCATTCATTATTGCACATAGATTATCAACTATTAAAAATGCAGATTTAATTCTAGTAATGAAAGATGGAAATATTATAGAACAAGGAAATCACGATGAATTAATAAAGAAAAATGGTTTTTATGCAGATTTATATAATTCACAATTTCAAAAATAGATTGTCAACTTACAATCTATTGTCTTTTTTTACTACATATTTTTAAAAAATGTGGTAGAATTTAGTAAAGGAGTGAGAAATATGGCAAAATTTTGTCAAAATTGTGGAACACAAATAGCTGATGATAATCAAGCATTTTGTCCAAATTGTGGAGCAAATTTAGGAGTTAATGTTAATACTAATACTAATACTTTTGCTCAACAACAATCTAATGTTAATAATAATCAAAAATCTAAAATGGCTGCAGGTCTATTAGGTATATTTTTAGGAGGATGGGGAATACATAATTTCTATCTTGGATATACTGGAAAAGGTATTGCACAAATACTTGTTACTATATTAACTTGTGGTATTGGGTCTCTTTGGGGACTTATTGAAGGTATCATGATTTTAGCTGGTAGCATTACTACTGATGCGAATGGTGTTCCTTTAAAAGATTAGTATTATACTTAGGCTTGCTTATGCAAGTCTTTTTTATAAGAATTTTTCTCCTTGCTAAGAATCTATACTAAAAAAGCCTTGAAAAATTGTTAAAAAAATGATATAATATGCAAGTATTAAGACGATGGGAGAAGTGATGCAATGTCTTTTGAAAAATTATGGGAACAATATGGTGATAAAAAAACTACGATGCAATATCCATATGATAGTTCTGGTACAAATAGATTATTTGATGGTACTATTCATGAAATTATACCTAGGGAAATGAAGCCTTTAAAATTAGGTGGTAGAGATTTTGAAGTGATGAGGTATTATGATATTACAATGGATACTGAAGCAGTAACTTTATTAACAAGAATTGGAAATTCATTAGCAAAGGTACCGCTTGATGATTATAGTATATTATTTGATTATCTTGATAAAAATAATATTACGTTTAATCAAAATAATGTATATTCTTTGCCAAATATTGTATTAGCACAAACATTGAGTGCTCAAGATTTGTTAAAGTCTCCAAGAGTAAGTTCTTCATTTTCTAATTTAAATCCTCCAAGAGTTGGGTACTCTTTAGGAGATGATGGCAAAGAGATTTATAGGTTTAACGAATACGTTCCATTAGGAAATGATGGTACAGGAATTTCTAGAGGTTCATCATATGAAAGTCCTATGTGGATTAGTGAACCTTATGCTACAAATTCAAAATATGTTTTTAATAAAGCTCCTAGTTTTGCTGATAAAGATTTAGGAATACAAAATGGTATTATGAATCTATCAGGTGACAAATTTGGGATACATAAATATGAATTTAGTGTTGATGTGAAAGCTGGAGCTACTGCAACTATTTTAAGTACCGATGATGAAGGCCGAGTAAGAGCACAACTTGTTTTATTAATACCGGGGATTCACGAATATACAATTACTTATGCACCATGTAAATATAGAGATGATTATAGTGCCTCTAAACGCGCAAATACTATGCTAATAAAAGCACCATGGCCAGAATATAGAGATTTGCATGATAAAGATATTGCATTTTATGATGGCTGCAGAAGAATTTTACCATTAGAATTTTATAATGCAGATGGAAAAAGACTTAATGATGGAGAAGACCAAAATGTACGCAAGAGATGGTAAAATGAATATAGTATTAGAAGAATTAATAAAAAAATGTAAAAGAATATCTAACACGAAGAAGATTTTAAATAATGATATTTATGATGAAATAATAGAATTAATTATACAAAATAAGTTTGATGAAAAATTAATGAAAGATGTTTTAGTTGAAATATATAGGTTTGGTTTTTATAGTGAGGTTAAAACTTCATTAGATCCACGAGGCGATGTTAATTTTAAATTATCTGTTTTAATCAATCTTAAAAATGCTCTTGAAAAAAATGAACTTAACGATGAAATAATATCAAAAGTTAGGGAAGCAAATAATTTTATGAGAGAATTTATTGATAATCCTATAAGTTTTATAGAAAGAGAAATTAAATTTTATAGTGAACATCCTAATGCAAAATTTTAATTAATAGTAGGCTTGCAAATGCAAGCTTTTTACTTGAAAAAAATAGATATTTATGTTATAATGTAGTCATAGGAAATATATTAATAAGTTAATATTAATTATGTTTCGTGGGGATACTTTAATAGGGTAAAATTAATTGTATTCTCATTTTTTTTACTAATTTTGATTTAAGTAGGTAATGATATGGGAAAAATGTTGGATAAGTTGTTTAAATGGAGCATTAAGGATTTATTAAAAGCAACACTTGGATGTTTTTTATTTGCTTTTGCTGTAAATATATTTTTAGTACCAAATGATTTATATAATGGGGGTATTTTAGGTGTTGCACAATTAATTAGAAGTTTTTTAGTTGAAGTGTTACATTTAAAATTTAATTTTGAATTGGCAGGTATTATTAATTTTTTATTAAATGTACCGTTATTTATATTAGCTTATAAATTTATTAGTAAAACTTTTTTTAGAAGAAGTTTAGTATGTGTTATTTTTCAGACTATTTTTTTAACTATAATTCCAACTCCTGATAAGGCAATTATAAGTGATTTATTAACTTGTGTATTAATTGGGGGAATGATTGCTGGATATGGTTGTGGTATTACTCTTTCTGCAAGTGGATCAGGTGGTGGAACAGATATTATTGGAATTCTTATAAGTATGAAAAATAGAAAACTATCTGTTGGTAAGATCGGGGCTTCTATAAATATTATTATTTATGCTATATGTGGTGTTATTTATGGACTTCCTACTATGATTTATTCTATTATTTATGCAGTAATTTCAAGTATTATTATTGATAATACTCATGAGCAAAATATTTGTAGTTATGTGATTATATTTACTAAGGATAAGCAAGATAAAATTATTGAATTTATTAAAGGTGAGTTAAATAGAGATGCAACTTTTTGGGATGGATATGGTGGATATAAAAAAGAAAAAGTTCATATTGTATATTCAGCATTATCTAAATATGAGATGCAAAGACTTGAAAGACATTTACCAGATATAGATAATGATGCATTTATGATTACTAGTGAAGGTATTGGAATTTCTGGTAACTTTAAGAAATCTTTAACTAAGTAGATTATTTACTTAGTTTTTGTTTACGAAATTATACTTACTACTAAATAAAAATATTATCTTAAATATCTTTAAATTATTTTATATGTTAAAATTTAATTGGAGTGATGAGTATGAAGAAGTTGATTTACTTTATTATTTTATTTTTAATGATTATTCCTTTAAATACATTAGGACTTGTTAGGCAATCTGATGAAATATATGTAACGGATTCAGCTCAGATACTTAATAATGAAACAGAAGACTATATAGTTACTTATTCTGAATTTTTAAAGGAAAATAAAAATATAGATTATTATGTTGTAACTGTTAAATCACTAGAAGGCATTAGTTTGGAAGAATATACAGATTATGTATTTGATTCATTTAATATGAATGATTTAGGACTTTTAATTGTTATATCACATGATGATAGAAGTATTAGAATTAAAGCTGGTAGTGAACTGTCTAAGGTAATTGAATCTAGTACAATTGATAATTATATTGATTCATATTTTATGCCTTATTTAAAGAATGATGATTGGAATACTGGTATTAAGAATGGTTATTCTTCTTTTTATAAGTTACTTTGTAATATATTTAAGATTGATTCTTCTACAATGACTGTATATAATGGTAAGAGTTTCATTAATAATTATAGATATACTATTTTTATTGTAATATTATGGATATGTATCTTTATTTCAGGATTTCTAGCAAAAAAAATTGTAAATATTAAAAAAGGGATAGAGAAAGTTAGTACTATTAAAGATTTTTTAATTGCTATTTCTATAATTATTAATATTTATTTATTATATTTTTGTTATTTACTTATACCTTTAAGTATATTTATTGTTTTAGGGTTTGAATGTGTTATTATTTATAATATTTTAGATCAGAATAATTTCTTTTCTAGGAAATATAAAAAAACTAAAAAGAATATTAATAAAAAAGTAAAAAATAAGACTAAGACTATTAGTAAAAATAAACATAGATAGGTTTAATTATTTTAAATTATCTATGTTTTCTTTATACTTTTTGTATTATTTTTGATATAATAGTAAAAGTAATTAGAAGTAGTGAAAAGAAGTGAATATTTTATATGAAAAGAAGTGAAGTTGATAGAAATAAGCTAAGTCCTATGATGCAGCAATATATGGAGATAAAAGATAAATATGAAGATTCAATTATCTTTTTTAGACTTGGGGATTTTTATGAGATGTTTTTTGAAGATGCTATTTTAGCATCACGTGTTTTAGAACTTACTTTAACTGGGAAACAAGCAGGACTTGAAGAGAGAGTGCCTATGTGTGGTATTCCGCATCATGCTTATGCAAATTATGTTGAGGAGTTAATTGATAAAGGTTATAAAGTGGCTATTTGTGAACAATTAGAAGATCCTAAAGAAACTAAGGGTATGGTAAAAAGAGATGTAGTTCAGGTTATAACTAAAGGAACTAGAATTGATTCTTCTATTGATTCTAAATCTAATAATTTTATTGCAAATATTTATGATTTTTCTTATTGTTTTGGGATTAGTTATGCGGATGTTTCTACTGGTGAAGTATATGCTTTATTGGTCGAGGGTGAAGCTGACAAAGTAATTAAGGAAGTTGTAAAACATGGATTTAGGGAAGTTATTGTTAATGATTCTATTGATAGAGAAATTGTTGATAGACTTCGTACTAATTATGATGTTTTAGTTACTATTACTAAAGAAGAATTAGATAGTAAAGATTATGAATATATTTATAAAAAAATAGAGGATGTTAGAATTGTTTCTACATTGAAACATTTACTATATTATATTGTTGAAACAAAGAAAGGTGATCTTCATCATTTACAAGAATGTAGAGTAATTAGATCAAGTGAATATTTAGAGTTTGATTCTAATACTGAAAGAAATCTTGAATTGGTTGAGACTTTGAGAAATAGAGAAAGACAATATAGTTTACTTTGGCTACTTGATAAATGTAAAACTGCTATGGGAAGTAGATATTTAAAATCAAGTATTTTAAATCCACTTACTAATAAAGATGAAATTGAGAGAAGATATGATTTTGTATCTAAGCTTAGTACTGAGTTTATTTTAAGAGATGATTTAATTAAGTGTTTAAGTGAAGTATATGATTTAGAAAGACTTGTTGGTAGGATTACTTATGGTAATTTAAATGCTAAAGATTTACTTCAACTTAAACAGTCTGTTAGTGTTTTACCTCAAATTAAAGATATTTTATCTCAATTAAATTTTGATAAGAAGATTGATACTTTTGAAGAGGTTTATAGTTTACTTGATAGGACTATTCTTGAGGATGCTCCGTTTACTTTACATGAGGGACATTTAATTAAAAGTGGGTATAATGCTGAACTTGATGAGTTAAAGAATATTAGTAGTGGTTCTAAGGATTTTATTCTTGAGATGGAAAAGACTGAAAAAGAAAGAACTGGTATTAAGAATTTGAAGGTTGGATATAATAAAGTGTTTGGTTATTATATTGAGGTTTCTAAGGGACAAAAAGATTTAATTAAAGAAGAGTTTGGTTATGAGAGAAAGCAAACTTTAGCTAATGCTGAAAGATATATAACTCCAGTTTTAAAAGAAAAAGAGAATATTATTTTGGGAGCTGAGGAGAAAATTATTTCTTTAGAGTATAAATTATTTATGGATATTAGGGAAGTAATTAAGAGATATGTTAAGTCTTTACAAAAAACAGCTAGGGTTATTAGTGAAGTTGATATGTTACAATCATTTTCTATTGTTACTGATGCGTATAAATTTGTTAGACCTGAACTTACTGATGATAGAACACTTAGGTTAATTGAGTGTCGTCATCCTGTTGTTGAACAAGTTATGAAGGATAAGTATATTCCTAATGATATTGTTATGGATAAGACTACTGATATTTTATTAATAACTGGTCCTAATATGGCTGGTAAGTCTACTTATATGCGTCAATGTGCTATTACTATTATTATGGCTCAGATGGGATGCTTTGTTCCTTGTAAGAGTGCTACTATGCCTATATTTGATAAAATATTTACTCGTATTGGGGCAAGTGATGATTTAGTTAGTGGTGAGTCAACTTTTATGGTTGAGATGAAGGAAGCTAATTATGCAATTGAGGGAGCAACAGAGAATAGTTTAATTCTTTTTGATGAGTTGGGTAGGGGTACTGCTACTTATGATGGAATGAGTTTAGCTCAAGCTATTCTTGAACATATTCATGATAAAATTAAAGCAAAGACTATGTTTTCTACACATTATCATGAATTAACCGTTCTTGAAAAAGATTTAAAGCATTTAAAAAATGTACATGTTTCTGCTATTGAAGAAAATGGTAAGATTACATTTTTACATAAAGTAAAACAGGGTGCAGTTGATAAGAGCTATGGTATACATGTTGCATCTTTGGCACATCTTCCAGATTCTTTGATTAAAAGAGCTGGTGATATACTAGATGTTTATGAACATAAGAGTAAAAAGAAAGAAACATTTACACAAACATCTCTTTTTGAACTTACTGAACCTGAAATAGATAATTCTATTAATCCAATAGAAGAAAAAATAAAGGAAATTAATCCTTTAGAGATGACACCTATGGAAGCATTAAGCTTTTTATATGAGTTAAAGAAAGAGATTAAAGAAAAAGAATAAAACTTATTTAATTATAAGTTTTTTTATGATAAAATTGAGGTGGTGATTTTAATGAAAAACAGAAATGAATTAAGAGAAATAATTATGAAAGTCTTATATCAGGTAAGTATTTTGGAAGAAACTGAGTTAGACTATGATATTAATGATTTGATAAAGGAACAGTTAGAAATTGAAAATGAATTTGTAAATGAATGTGTTTCTGGTATTTTAAAGAATAAAAAGGATATTGTTGTTTTAGCTAATAAATATTTAAATGATTGGACAATTGATAGATTAAATAAGGTTGATCAAGCAATTCTTGAACTTGGTATATATGAACTTATGTATACTGAAACTCCATCCATTGTTTCTATAAATGAGGCAATTGAGTTATCTAAAAAGTATTCTGAAGAAGCTGTTACTAAGATGATAAATGGTGTTCTTGATAAAATTTATCATGAAGAAGTTAAAGAAGATAAGTAGGTGATATCTTGAATGATAAGTATATATCTGTATCACAGTTAACAAGATATATAAAATATAAAATAGATAATGATGTTAATTTAAATGAAGTTTTTTTAAAGGGAGAAATTTCTAATTTTAAGGCACATAGTAGGGGACATTTCTATTTTACTTTGAAGGATGAAAATAGTAGGATCAATGCTATTATGTTTTCTTCTCAGACTAGGAAGATTAAATTTGTTCCACAGGATGGAATGAAAGTATTAGTAACTGGAAAAATAAGTGTTTTTGAGTCATCTGGGGCTTATCAAATATATGTTAATGATATGCTTGAAGATGGGGTTGGTAATTTATACGTTGCTTTTGAACAGTTAAAAAATAAGCTTACCCAAGAGGGATTATTTAGAGAAGAACATAAAAAAAGTATTCCTAAGATTCCTTTAAGAGTTGGGGTTGTTACAGCACCTACTGGGGCAGCTATTAAAGATATTATTTCTACTATTAAAAGACGTTGGCCTTTGACTGAAATTTATTTATTTCCTTCTCTTGTACAAGGAGAAGATGCAAAAGAAGATATTGTTAAGCAAATAAAAAAGGCTGAGAATTTTGAACTTAAACTAGATACATTAATTGTTGGTCGTGGTGGTGGATCAATTGAAGATTTGTGGCCATTTAATGAAGAAATAGTTGCAAGGGCTATTTATGAATGCTCAATTCCTGTTATTAGTGCTGTTGGACATGAAGTTGATTTTACAATTGCTGATTTTGTGGCTGATTTAAGAGCTCCAACTCCAACGGGAGCTGCTGAAATGGCTGTACCACAGTTATCTGATATGAGAAATTATTTAAATCAAGTTAATATTCGTTTAAATAATACTATTATGAATATGATAAAGAGTGATAGAAGAAAATTAAATGATGTGATGAATAGAAATATATTTAAGAATCCTATTTCTATATATCAAACAAAAGAATTAAAATATGATGGTTTGATTGAAAGACTTAAATTTAGTCTAACAAATTTAACTAGTGTTAAAGAAAAAGAATTAATTAAAGTTAAAAATTCATATATTTTAAAAAATCCTTTAAAACTTGTTGAAAATAAAGGCAATAAATATTTGCAGATCTTAGCTAAGTTAGATCCTCTTAGTCCTTTGAAGACTATTGAGAGGGGTTATTCTATCGTTAAAAGAGATGGGCATGTTGTTACAAGTATTACAAGTGTTAAAAAAGATGATAATTTGGAATTAAATTTAAAAGATGGTATTATTGATGTTAAGGTTATATAGGAGGATGTTATGGCAAAAGAAAATGAATTAAGTTTTGAAGAGGCTTTAGCTAATTTAGAGGAAATAGTTAAAAAATTAGAGACAGGAGAAGTTCCTTTAGATGATGCTATTAGTGAGTTTAATAAAGCGATGAAACTTGCTAAGACATGTGATGATAAGTTAAAGAACGCTGAAGATGCAATCACTAAACTTGTTGGTGATGATGGTAGTGTTAAGGATTTTAAGGTAGAAGAATAAAGCTTTTTTAAGCTTTTTTTTTGAAAAAAAAAGAATGATTAATCATTCTTAAATAGTAGTAAACAAGCAATATTAAATTCTTTTTCATTTTCTAGTGGAACGAATAGTTCTTTATCTTCTTCTGAACTTTTTCTAATCATTATATCATCTTGGTTCGCAACATTTGATAGGAATATATAAGTTGTATCATTATATTCTTTTTCTTTTAAAATTGCATAATCCTTATTATCTATTGTGATTACTTCTAATTCTTTTTCCATTATTTTCCTCCTTTTGACATACCATTAGTATTTGATGCTTGTTCTTTGTTTGTGTCATGTTCTTTGTTCATTTCTGAAAGTTCTTTTTCTCTTTCGGCTATTTCTGATTCTAAAACAATTTTCTTTTTCATTGTTTTTTTGAAATCCTCTGAATTTTCATAACCATTTTGTTTTAAGAAATCCGCATAATTTTCATATTTGCTACCACATTGTATTAAAGTGTCCATATTATCTGTTTTGTTGTAGTCTAAGTTTACTAAGAATAAATATAGAGCTTCATCATAGTCATATTCATTTTTTTCTATTCTATTATTTATTTTATTGTGGTCGTATCCCCAATTATTTGGGTTTTCATCAGTCGATGGTAAACGCTGTTGAGTATTTGCCATAACTTCACTATAAAACTCGTTTGCTTGTTCATTAACAATTAATTGATCTCGGATATCATTTATTTTATTAACTCCACCAATTGTTAATCCTGCGGCTACTGCTGCTAATGCTACAAGTTTAAGTAGTTTTTTTCTATAACTTTTTTTTGGTACTTTTACCTTTTTATTTCTAGTTCTTTTTCCACTTTGACCATTGCATGATTTTCTTTTTAATTCATCCAATTCTTTTTGATTAGCAGCTTCTTTCTTTCTTGCTTCTTGCATTTTTTTCCTAAATTCAGGAATATCAAATGTATTTGAATCATCTTTCATATCTTTTCACCTCTATTATAACTATATATGTTTTTAGTTTTAATGTCAAAAAATTAAGATTAAAAATATGTCAAAATAAGTATATTAATTAAAAAAATGTCGATAATATTAATGAGGTGTTTATGATGAAGAAAAACATTTGGAAAATAATTATTATTTTTACATTATTATTGCCATTTAATATATATGCTTATTCTAATAAAATAATTGTTGGGGGAGAAACTATTGGGATTGAAGTTTATTCTAAAGGTTTATATGTTGTGGGATTTTATAATGTTAATGGGAGTATGATTGCTTCAGAGGCAGGTTTTAAAGTTGGCGATATTGTTGAAAAAATTAATGATAAGACTGTTAATTCTATTAATGATATTAATAATATTATTAAAGATGATGGTGTTTATACATTTGCTATTAGAAGGGGAGACAGTAAAAAAAATATTAGTTTTGAATTAAAATCTATTGATGGTACTATTAAAACTGGTTTATATGTTAAAGATAAGATAAATGGTATTGGAACTCTTTCTTATATAGATCCAGAGACTAAAGTTTTTGCTTCTTTAGGTCATGAGATTTTAGAAAGTAATTCTATGTCAAAATTTGATATTTCTAGTGGAAATATTTATAAAGCTGAGGTTACAACTATAAAGAAGAGTGAAAGACAAATTCCTGGTGAGAAACATGCAGATATTATTTATGATGATACTATAGGTAAGGTTAACTCTAATGAAATTAATGGAATATATGGGAAATATATAGAAAATTTTGATGTGCAAAATACTATGGATGTTGGGAAGAAGGAAGAAATAAAAAAAGGTAGGGCGGATATTAGAACTGTTGTTTTTGGCGATTCAGTAGAAGAATTTGGTATTAATATTATAAGTGTTGATGAGTCTGATCCTGTAAAAAATATTTTTTTTGAAATTACTGATGAAAAACTTATTGATATGACTAATGGTATTATTCAAGGTATGAGTGGGTCTCCTATCATTCAAAATAATAAGATTATTGGTGTTGTGAATTATGTTGTTGTGGATGATGTTAGAAAGGGATATGGTATCTTTATTGAAACTATGTTAGAAGAAGGAGATAAAATAAAATAAGAGTTACATTATTATGTAGCTCTTGTTTTTTAGCTTTTATAATTTTTTGTTTAGAAAAAAATAAAGTAGTTTTAACTACTTTACATATTTTTTTATTGTGAATTTATCTTCCATTGCTTTTTTATTTTTCTTCATCTTTTTGATGTATGAATCGTATACTTCTTTTTGATTAGTAGATAATTTTCTTTTTGCTTTCTTTGTTTCATTTATTACGAATGATATTTCAGCATCTGTTACTTCTCTAACTATATCACTATCGGCAATAATCATTTCACAGTTTTCTTTTGTTACTAATTTATATCCATAAATAAGTATATCATATGTGCCAGTATACTTATAATCTTGTGTTGAACCTTGTAAAACAAAAGTTTCGTTATAACCTAGTGGCATATCATAAACTTTTATTGATTTATTATCAACTTTACCAAATATATATGAATCTGGTTTGTTTGCTTGATCTGTATATATTCCTTCAAAGTATCCTTCGTCGTTTATTATAACTCTATTGACACGTTTAATTTTGTCTTTTTTTGAGTTTGTATGACATGTATATAAATCCATTAATCTTTTCATTACATATCCCCCTTTCTCGCTTCGCTATTATAACATAAATTATTGTTTTTTGCAAATTTTCTTTTTGTAAATTAGTTTTTAAAATATTCTTTTAGACTTGTCTTTAAACTTATTTTAATGATAAAATAAACTGGTAAAGTATGGAATAGGAAGGTTGTAGTTATGTATATTGATTTAATTGTATTAATTGTATTAATTGTAGTTGTTATTATGTTTTTTAAGAGATTTTCTTCTTTTGTATTTTTTATCGCAATTGTAGATATCTTTTTAAGAATATTAACATTTATTAAGAATAATATTCCTTTGCCTGATGTTTCGGCACTAATTAATAAGTATATTCCTGAAAGTATTTTGGCTATTATTAATAAGTATACTTATAGTATTCCAATTCTAAATACTATTTTAGAATGGGCATTTATTATAATAATGATAATATTCTTATCTTATATTATTAAAATATTTATTCATAAAAAGAAGATATAAACACTAAACGACAATATAGTCGTTTTTTTATTTTTATAATTAAACTGGTGATAGAATGAAAGTTTATATTGAACTAGTTTTTATTGTTAATTTTTTGTTAGATTTTATTATACTTTATGGGACTAAGAGATTACTAAAGATAAATAAATCTAATATTAGAATATTTTTTGGAAGTTTATTTGGCTCTTTAACGACTTTTTTAGTTTTTATAAATATTTCTAATTTAGAACTTATGATTTTAAAATTAGTATTTAGTTTAATTATAATATGTATTAGTTTTGGATTTAAAAATATCTTTAATAATATAATGTATTTTTATCTTATAAGTATAATAATAGGAGGAGTAATTTACCTTTTTGATTTAAATGGAAATTTATATTTTAATTATATAACTATGATAGTACTAAGTCCTATTATTACTAAGATACTTATTAAGGAGTTAACTAAGTTTAAATTAAATATAAATGATAAATATATTGTGGAGATTACTATATCTAATAAAGTATATAAGTTTGAGGGTTTTATTGATACTGGTAATAGATTGTGTTCTCCTATTAGAGGGGATCCTGTTATTCTTGTTAATTTGGAACTTGATTATAGGAATGCTTTATATATTCCATATAAGGCTTTAAATAATTGTGGGGTTATTCCTTGTATTAGACCAGATAAGGTTAAAATTAATGATAAAGTTTTATCTAATTATTTAGTGGGGTTATCTAAAGATAGGTTGGATGTTAATGGGATGGATTGTATTTTACCTAATAGATTAAAGGAGGATTTATGAATAGATTATTTAAGTTTTTAAGAAGATTTTTTAATAAAGTAAATAGTATTTTTTATATTGGGGCTACTGATATACTTAAGGAACCTTTGAGTAGGGAACAAGAGGAGTATTATGTAAAATTAAAAGAAGATGGTGATATGCGTGCTCGTGAGAAGTTGATTGAACATAATTTAAGATTAGTTGTATTTTTAGCTAAGAAATATGAAAATACTGGTGTTGATTTAGAAGATTTAGTGAGTATTGGAAATATTGGGCTTATTAAGGGGATTAATACTTTTAGTAGTGATAAGAATATTAAATTAGCTACTTATTGTTCTAGATGTATTGAGAATGAAATACTTATGTTTTTAAGAAAAAATAAGAAATTAAAAATGGAGGTTAGTATAGATTGTCCTTTATCTCTTGATGGGGATGGGAATGAATTACATTTAGAGGATGTTATTGGAACGGATAAAGATGTTGTTTCTAATGATATTGAGGAAAAATCTAATAAAGAGGTTATGATTAATTGTATTTTGAAACTTAAACCAAGGGATAGAGATATAATGATTTTAAGATATGGATTACTTGGAAGTGAAGAGTATACACAAAAAGAAGTTGCTTCAATGCTTGGTATTTCTCAGTCTTATATTTCTAGAATTGAGAAGAAAGTTATTAAAAAATTACAAATGATAATAAATGTTTAAAAAGTTGTTTTTTTGTTTTAATTTTGTGATATAGTTTATGTAAGGTAGGATGATTATTATGGCAAAATTATATTTTAGATATGGAGCAATGAATTGTGGTAAAACAGCTTTACTTTTACAATCAGTTCATAATTATGAAGATAGAGGAATGAATGTTTTAGTATTAAAACCAAAGGTTGATACTAAGGGTGGTAATAAAATAGTTTCTAGGATTGGGCTTGAAAGAGAAGTTGATCATTTAGTAAGTAGTGATGAAGATTTATATTGGTATTTATCAAAGAATATAGAAGGTATAAGTTGTATATTTGTTGATGAGGCTCAATTTTTAAAAAGAGAACAGGTTGATCAATTATTACAGATTGTTGTATTTTATGATGTTCCTATTATTTGTTATGGATTAAGAACTGACTTTACAGCGACTGGTTTTTCTGGAAGTACTAGACTTTTAGAGCTTGCGCATACTATTGAAGAGATGAAGACTATTTGTTCTTGTGGTAATAAAGCTACCTTTAATGCAAGGCTTGTTAATGGTAGATTTACTTTTTCAGGAGATCAGGTGGCAATTGATGGCAAGGCTAATGTTACTTATGAATCTCTATGTCCTAAATGTTATTTTAAGAAGATGAAAAAATTTAATGATTTGAGAAATAAATTACAAGACTAAATTATAGTCTTTTTTTTGATAAATAAAATTATGTGTATTTCTAAGAAATAATTTGTTATTGATATATTTAAGTGATAGAATATTATTATAGATAGTAGAGGAGGATATTTATGGTTAGTAGTAGTTCGGTTAATAATGATTTAAGTTCGGTTAAATCTATTTTAAGCAGTTATAGTTCTCAAATTAGTGGGCTTGATGGTGCATGGAAGGGAACGTCACATGATTCTATTGTTTCAAAGACTGAAAGTTTTATTTCAGAGTATACTAGTGCGATTGAGAATGGGATGAGTGCTTTTGCTTCAGCTTGCGATAAGTATGAGAATTATAAGTCTTATAAAAATTCATTAGATATTGCGAGAAACAATTTAAATTTAGCAAATCAGAAAAAAGATTCTGATGCACAATCTTTATATTCAAATCAAGTTAGTGAGTATAGTGAAAAAATTAATAGTTTAAAGGCTGAAATAGAAAGTTTGTTATCTACTGTTTCATCAAATAGGTTAGCAGCAACGTCTTCAACACCAAATTTAAATGATTTTGTTAATTATTATCAATATAATTATAGTGATCCTTATTATGCGGGAACTACTATTGCTGAGGCTGGATGCGGTCCAACTTCTATGGCAATGGTTCTTACATATTTAACTGGTAAAGAAGTAAGCCCTGTAGAAGCAACAAATTATAGTTTGAATCATGGGACTTATGTGAATGGCCAAGGTACAGCATGGAGTTATTTTGGAAAAATTTCATCTGACTATGGTATTAATTGTGAAGAAAGTGGAGTTAGTTCTCAAAATATAGTTAATTCGTTATCTAATGGTAAAACTGTTATCATGTCTATGGGACCTGGAACATTTACTCGTTCAGGACATTTTATTGTATTAACAGGAATTAATGATGATGGAACAGTATCTGTAGCTGATCCTAATAGTGAGGAGCGCTCTAATACTAATTATAATGTTTCAACATTGGTTAATGAGGGAAAGGAGATGTGGAGTTTTGATAAATAATAATATTGAAAAAGCTATAAATATGGCTAAAGAGTTAAATAATCAAAGTATATTTATTCCTTTAATTGATGGATTTACAATAAAGTTGAAATCTGAAAATGGTTTTTTAGCTGCGAATAATCAAAATTTTACAGAAAGATTCGCAACTAGCGATGCTTATGATGACTTTGATAATTTAATTGAAAAGGATATAAATTCAACTATTAGTTATGGTAAGAATAATAATGTTATTATTGATAATAATAATGTGGTTTATTATGAAGATTATAATTATTCATTTCAATATAAAGTATATTTTAGAGATGTTATAGTTAATAATGATAGTTTTATGAGAGAAGTTTTTGCTTATTTTATTAATAGTCGTAATAATTCATTTAATGTTGTTTCACTTTCAACTTGCTTATTTCCTTTAAGTGGTGGTGTTCTTTTAAAAGATGTTAGTAATTTGAAAGATGATAATCTTATTAATTATTTATTGGATTCTATGATGCTTATTATTAAAAATATTAAATAAATTTTATATAATTAATTTTTTTTAAATATATTGAGATATTGAAAAAAGGAGGAAAAATATGGCAATTTTTATGTTAGAAACTGATGCGGTAACATCAGCTGCAAGTGCAATTGGTTCACTTACGTCACAAATGAATAATGTTGCTAATTCAATTAATGGTTATGATACAAGTTGTGAAGATGGGTTTGATTTTTCTAATGCAAAGAGTGTTTTATCAAGTAATATTGAGGCTTGTTCTACTAAAATAAAAAATACTTCTGTAGTTTTAGAAAATGTTGTGTCTGCTCATACAAAACTTCAAAGTAGTATGAAGTTTGATGGTAGTGATGATTTTTCTGCTGATAAAAAAACTTCTTCTGATGGTAGTACTTCTAATGAAAGTTCATCAAGTGGAGGAGGAAATTACTCTGGAGGTAGTTATTCTGGCAATTCTTCAAGTGGTTTTGTTTCTGGGGGAGCAATTGCAGGTGGTACAGCAGTTGCAAATTTAGTATCTGAGGAAGCAACTGATAATTTAGAAAAATCAGAGGAAGATGACTTAGAAAATGAAAAAAATAATAATTCTACAAATGGTTTAGAAAAAGAAGTTACTACAGAATTAAATAAGGTAAATTATGCTTATGTAAATAATGATATTATTACTGATGAATCAAAGAAATTATTTGATGATGAAACTTTTAAGTATGATGATAATACTGGATATGCTTTAGTTGATGGCAAGTATGTAATTGCTTGTGATAGTTCGGTAGGTGAGGTTGGAGATGTAATTAAATTTACTCAAAAAGATGATTCTGTCGTTGAGTGTGTTGTTGGTGTAAATACTGTTACTGATCCTTTTAAAAATTCAATAAGTTTTATAGTTGATAAGGAAAATTGGTCTAATAAAACACCTTTATCTTTTTCTGAGGATTTAATTAATAATACAACTTCTATTACTAATGTTGGACAATATAATATAAAGTCAGATGAGGTTATTACTTTAATGAATAAAGATACTGAGATAACTACGGATTTATCTAATTCGGTTACAGCTGATATTAAGGAGGTATAAAATGGCAAAATTAGTTTGTGATTTTAGTCAGGTGACGGCTATAGGAGAAAAATTATGTACTACTGCATCAGATGTTTCATCGTCTATTAATGGTTATGCTAATCAAATGGATAGTGATTTGACTTCTTGGACTGGTAGTGCTAAAAACTCTTTTCAAACGACATGTAATGGTCAAGTAGAAACTGTTAAAGCAGATGCAGAATATGTTAATAATTTAGGAAAATTTATCAAACAGGCTGCTCAAAATATAGAAACACTAGAGGGAGAGCTTGCTGCTTTAGACATTTGAGTGTAAACTTATTGTAATATCTATTGTATATTGATTATACTTTTTATATAATTTAGTTAAAGGTAGGAGGATGAATTTATGTCAGGATTAAGTGTTAATACTGGAGCTATGGATGCGAATGGTAAGCAAACTGTTGCTAATGCAGAAGAATTTGCAAATGAATTAGCTAATTTAAGAAATAATATTGATGGCTTAATGACTATTTGGAGAGGACTTTCTGCAAATGAATTTAATAAGTCATATGAAGTTCAAGCACAAAACTTAAATGCTTTTCAACAATTATTAAATGAGTTGGGAGAAGCTATTAGTAAGGGTGCTAATATTCTTAATAGAACTGAAGAAGATAATGCTAGTGCTGGTGCACATTTATTTTAATAGGAGGTTAAATATCCATGAATGAATTTGAAGAGAAGGATTACGCTGGAGCAAGAAGTTATGCTGATGGTGTTCAAAAAAATGCAGATAATATTATGATGATTTTCGATGATTTAAATAACGTTATGAGTAGTTTGTATGGTTCAAATTGGGAAAGTGCTGGAGCAGAGGAATCAAAAGCTAGATATGATGAAATTCGTCAAAATTACCAAGTGTTTTATGATAAGGTAGTTGCAATGAAAACTCATATTTATAATGTAACTGCTGCTAATGAAGAGGCAGATGCTGCAGCAAGTCAAACAATTGCAAATATTTAAAAAGTGGGAAACCACTTTTTTTGTTTATAGAGAAAGTGTGTTTTAAATCTCTTTATTAAATAAAAAATGGGTTTGATAGCGACTATCGTAATTTAAGTCTATTGAGAATAAAGGTTACTCTATCTATGAAGTAAGAATTTTGGTTGGTGACAACTAAAAGACAAATTTTAATTCGTCCTTTGTTCTTTATGAATGTTAAGTTAAATATAATTTGTTATTTTTTTTAAAGTTTTTTTACTTTTTAAATCGTAATTAGATTGTTAACTTTTATTTTTAATGGTAAAATTATATTTGTATAGTACGGAGGTATTGTTTATGAGTGAAAATTATAATGTATCTGATTATGGGATATTTGATAATGCTGTTTCTACTACTTCGAAGGTTAGTGAGGAGTTAAATGTAAGTAAAACGACAATTGATGAATGTAAAACTAATCTTAGTAATGAAAGTGTATTTATGGGTCCTCTTTGTGATGAGGCAGTAAATGGATTTTCAACTTCTTCTGCAAATATTACACAAGCCTTAGATAATTTTTCAAAGATAAGTTCTTATATTACTGAAACTTCTTCTAAATATAAAGCTGGTGATGAAGCTGCTTCAAATACTGTTCTTAGAATTGATTCTGGAAAGATTAGTACAAGTACTGTTAGTAATGTTTCTACTGGTAATGAAACAAAGGATAAGGTATATAATTATCTTGCTAGTCAAGGATTTAATAATGCAGCAATTTGTGGTATTATGGCTAATATTCAACATGAATCTAGTTTTAATACACAGGCTTTAGGCGATGGTGGAACTTCTTATGGTATTTGTCAATGGCATAATGGTAGATGGACAAATTTGAGGAATTATTGTAGTTCTAATAATCTTGATGCATCATCTTTGGATGGACAACTTTCATATTTAGTTCATGAATTGAAAAGTAGTTATCCAGGAGTATATAATACTTTACAAAATGTTCCTAATACAAAGGAGGGGGCTTATCAAGCTGCTTCTAAATGGACAACTGATTATGAAATACCTGCTAATAAGGAGAATGTTGCAGTTACTCGTGGTAATACTGCTCAAGGTGATTATTGGAATACTTATGGCAATTAAAAAAAGTGATTTTAGATCACTTTTTTAATTGCCTTTTTCCATTATTATTTTTTCTAATATTTCTATTTTATAATTTTTGAGTTTTTCTAGTGTTTCTTCATTAATTAGACAAATGTATGTTATGGTTTCATTAAATTCTTTATGAATTATTATACTATTATTTAGAAGGTATGTAATTTGTTTTTCTTGGTTATAAGCAAATTCTATTTTTATTTTATATCCGTTTTCTAATTCTTTAAACTCTTCATTTTTTAAGCATTCTGTTACACTTTTTGTGTATGCTCTAATAAGCCCACCAGCTCCTAATTTTATTCCACCAAAGTATCTAATTACTACACATAATATATTATTTAAATTTTCTTTTTTTAAAACATTTAGTATTGGTGGCCCAGCAGTTCCAGTTGGTTCTCTGTCATCGTTTGAATATTCCTCATTATTTTTTATATATCCATAGCAGTAATGCGTTGCTTTGGGATAGTCTTGCTTTATGCTTTCTAAAATTTCGTTTATATTACTATTATTATTTAATTTTATTAAACAACATATGAATCTTGAATTTTTAATTATTATTTCGTTTATTAAATTTTTGCTTATAGTTTTCATGAAATCACCTCTTTAATTATAACTTAAAATATTTTATATTAAAATAGTAATTTACATGTTATAATATTTGAAGGAGGATTGATTAAATGTTTAGAAAATCAAAAGATAATGAAATAGATATTACTAGTTTAAATGTTATTTTAAAAACTGGTAAAAAACTTATTAATATTGGATATTTTATGGCTATTCTTGCACTTATTATTCTTGGAACATTTTTGTTAAAAGAGTGGAAGATATTAGTATTTATTAAGGAATTTTTAATTGTAATATCTCCAATTTTTATTGGTATACTTATTGCTTGGTTATTTGATCCTTTTGTAAGAAAATTACAAGAAAAAAAGATTCCTAGAGTGATTGGTTGTATAATATCTTATCTTATTTTGTTTGGTGTTTTATTTTTTATTTGCTATTTATTTATTCCGTCATTAGTTGGACAAATAAAAGATTTTATAAAAGTAGCACCTACTATATTTGAGGAATTAACTACTTTTGTTACTGGCTTAATTAGTAGGTTTGATTCGAATAATTTAATTAATATTAAAGAATTGAAGAAGCAAATTACTGAGGTTATTTCTAATTATGGGGCTTCTATTGTTTCTGAATTACCAAAATATTTATTGTCTGTAGGCAAGTCTTTAATAAGTTTTGGTGTTAATTTTGTCTTGGGATTAATGATTGGTTTTTACTTATTGTTTGATTTTGATAAATTTAATGAAAATATTTGTGAGTTTTTACCTAAGTCATGGAGAAATGATTATCATGAACTAACACAACGTATTAATACTTCTTTGAGAAGTTATGTACAAGGTGTATTATTAGTAATGTTACTTGTGTTTATTACTCAAAGTATAGGACTTACTCTTGCGGGAATGGAAGCACCAATGCTATTTGCACTTTTCTGTGCAGTTACTGATATAATTCCATACTTTGGTCCTTATATTGGAGCAATACCTGCGATAATTGTTGGATTTACTATTTCGCCAATAACTGGAATTTGTGTTATTATTTCTATTGTTGTTGTTCAATTATTAGAAAATAATTTCTATCAACCACTTATTATGGGACATACTATGCAGCTTCATCCTGTTACTATTATGCTAGGTTTATTAATATTCCAACATTTCTTTGGTATATTAGGTATGGTTATTGCGACACCTGTAATTGCCTGTGTAAAAGTATTATTATTATTTATTAATGAAAAGTTAGGACTTTTTGATATGATTAATGGGGAAGATAATAAGAGTAGTGATAAAACTTTGGAAAAAGAAAAATTAAATGCATAAATATATTGTATTAAATAAATTATATGATAGAATAGATGTATATGTTAAATATTTATAAAACTGTGATGAAAGATGAGTACAATAAGTAATTATTTTTAGAGAGTTAACGGTTGGTGGAAGTTAATAATAATCTTGTTAGAAGCTACTTTTTGAGTTTTATCGGTAGTACCGTTATTTTAATTAAGACCAATATAGGATGGTACCGGACTTTGTCCTCCTATAGTGGTCTTTTATTTGTTTGAAAAGGAGAATAAGAGGATGAAAATATTTGTAATTGGTGGAAAAGCAAAGAGTGGTAAAAATACTTTTGGTGAATATTTAAGAGAAGAATTAAAAGAATATAGTTATAAACCTTGTGTTATGCATATTACTGAACCATTGTATGGCTATGCTAGAAATTATTTTGAATGGAATGGTAATGATGATAATAAGCCTCGTGAATTTCTACAGAAGATGGGCATTGAAATTATAAGAGAGAAAATGGGAAAAGAAGATTTTTTATTAAATAGATTATATGAAGATATAGAAATATTAAGTAATTTCTTTGATACTTTTATAATTACTGATGCTAGACTTATTCATGAGTTTGAAAGTATTAAGAGTCACTATAGTGATGTTGTTACTATAAAGTTAGAGAGAAAAAATTATGAAGATTTTTTGACTAATGAGGAAGCTAATCATATTACTGAGAGAGAGATTAAAGATTATAATGATTTTGATTATATAATAGAAAATAATAGTTTTGATGATTTAAAAAGAAGTGCATTAGAAATAGTTAGAAATGAAGAGAATAGTGGAGGTATTATATGAATAAGTTAGTTGCAGTTGTTGGAATGAGTGGCACTGGTAAAAGTGTAATTACTGATTATTTAGAAAGTATTAATTGGAAGAAGTTATACTTTGGAGGTATTACTTATAAACTTATGGAAGAAGCTGGAATTGAAAGAACAGCCGATGGTAAAAGTGAAAAAGAGTTTCGTGAGAAATTAAGGGAAGAACATGGCCCTGAGTGTTATGCTAAGTTTTTAGAACCTGATATTTTAGAGGCTATTAAGAATGGTAATGTTGTTTTAGATGGATTATATTCTTGGTATGAATATAAATATTTAATTGAGAAATTTCCTCAATTAATATTAATTTGTGTAGTGACTGATAAAAAGCTAAGATATGAGCGTGTTGCACAAAGACCTGATAGAGCATTTGATAGAGATGCGATTGTTTATAGAGATTTATCTGAGATAGAAAATTTAGCTAAGGGTGGTCCTATAGCTTATGCTGATTATTTTATATTAAATAATGGGTCTATGGATGATGAAGTTAAACGCTTAAAAGAAATACTTGAAGAGATAGGAGATTAATTGTATGAAGTATATGACACATAATGAGATAAGAGAAACATGGTTTAAATTTTTTGAAGGTAAGAAACATAAAAGATTTGAAAGTGCTCCACTTATTCCAATAAATGATGATAGTTTGTTATGGATTAACGCAGGTGTTACACCTTTAAAGAAATATTTTGATGGGTCTGAAGTACCTGAGTCTAGAAGAATTGTAAATATTCAAAAATGTATTAGAACTAATGATATTGAAAATGTTGGAGTTACTAAAAGACATCAAACTTTCTTTGAAATGATGGGTAATTTTAGTGTTGGAGATTATTTTAAAGAAGAAGCAATTGAATTTGCTTATGAATTATTAACTTCTAAAGAATATTTTGATATTGATAAGAGTTTATTATATGTAACTGTTTATACTGAGGATGAAACTGCTAAGAATAAATGGATTGAAGTTGGACTTGATTGTGATCATATTATTCCATTAGAGGGAAATTTCTGGGAAATTGGTGAAGGACCTTGTGGACCTGATTCTGAGATATTTTTTGATAGAGGAGAAAAATATGATCCTAACGGTAACGCTCTTGAATTATTTAAAATTGATGAAGAACAAGAACGTTATGTTGAAATATGGAATAATGTATTTTCTCAATTTAATTCAAAACCTGGTGTTGAAAGGCATAATTATAAAGAATTGCCTAGTAAGAATATAGATACTGGTGCAGGACTTGAGAGATGGTGTTGTCTATTTCAAAATGTTGATTCTAATTTTGAAACTGACTTATTTGTACCAATAATGAAACATATTGAAGAATTATCTAGTTTTGATTATGTTGGACAAAAAGGATTTAAGGTTATTGCAGATCATATTCGTGCTATTACATTTGCATTATCTGATGGGGCTTGCTTTGAAAATGTAGGACGTGGATATGTTTTAAGAAGGTTACTTAGAAGAAGTGTTAGATTTGGAAAAGAATTAGGTATAGAATGTCCTTTTATGTATAAGATTGTAAGTGATGTTATTGATGTTATGAAAGAGGCTTATCCATATTTACAAGGTAAGCAAGCAGAGGTAGAAACTTTAATATTAGAAGAAGAAAAATTATTTTTAAAAACACTTGAATCTGGAGAAAGAAGATTAAAAGAACTTGTTTCAGAGTCTACTAATGGTTATATAAGTGGAGAAGATGCTTTTAAATTATATGATACTTATGGTTTTCCATTTGAGCTTACTGAGGAATATTTATCTGAGTTAGGATATAAGGTATCTAAGGAAGAATTTGATAAATATATGCAAGCTCAAAAGGATTTGGCTAAGAAAAATGCTAAGAATAAGTCTAATATGGCTAGTCAGAAGAAGGTTTTATTAGATTTTAAGGAAAGTTCTGAGTTTGTGTATGGAATATATCGTCAAAGAAGTAGTGTTATTGGTATTTTTTCTAAGGATGAGATGGTTTCTTCTATTGATCATGATACTTATATAGCTGTTGGTAGAACTTGTTTTTATGCTGAGAGTGGTGGTCAGGTTGCTGATACTGGAATGATTCTTGGTAAGAATTTTAAGGCTCGTGTTGTTGATGTATTTAAAGGACCTAATGGTCAACATATTCATAAAGTTAGATTACTTGATGGTTATATTAGTGTTGGCGATGAGGTTGAATTAGTAGTTGATAGGGATAGACGTAAGAGAATTGAGCATAATCATTCAAGTGTTCATATTCTTCAATATGCTTTACAGCAAGTTGTTTCTAATAAGATTAAACAAGCAGGTAGTTATGTTGATGATGAAAGATTAAGATTTGATTTTACTTATTCTGGAAAAATGACTGATGATAAGTTATTAGAGGTTGAAAAGTTTGTTAATGATATGATTTCTGAAAATATTATTGTTTCTACTGAGATTATGCCTCTTGATAAGGCTAAGAAACTAGGTGCTATGGCTTTATTTGATGAAAAATATGGTGGAAGTGTACGTGTTGTTAAGATTGGTAAGTCTATTGAGTTATGTGGTGGTACTCATGTTTCTAATACTAGTGAGATTGGTAAGTTTGCAATTTATTCTTGTGAGTCTAAGGGTAGTAATGTCTATAGAATAGAAGGTGTTACTGGAGATAAAATAGAAGATGTTATTTATGATACTATTAAGCCTTATACAGACGAAAAGGTTAAATTACTTATAAAGGCTCGTGAAATATTAGAAGAGGCTCGTATGAGTGGAATTAAGCTTGAATTTGATGTTGATATTAATAATGATCAACCTGAGTCTTATAAAGATATTATATTTAATAGAAATGAACTTCAATATGTTCATCAAGAAGTTAAAGACTTGGAAAAGAAATATTATGAAATTAAAGAAAAACAAACTTTACAAAATCTAGATATTTATAGAGAACATATAAAAAGTATTAATGGGGTAAATACTCTTATTATGAAATTAGATAATAAAGATACTAATTTATTAAAGTCTATTGCGGATGAATTAATGAATGAAATGGGAGATGCTTTTATATTTTTCATTAATATTAAGGATGATAATAGTGTTAATTTTATTGCGAAGTCATCTTGTTTTGTAAATGCTGGATTGATTGTTAAGGATGCTTCTATTTCTTCTAATGGTAATGGTGGAGGTTCTCCTAAATTTGCTCAAGGTGGAGGAAAAAGTCTTGATGCAATAGATGATATCATTAAACATATTGAAAAGGTAATTAAAGATTATGAATAATTATTTATTAGAAAATACGGATCCTATTGTAATAAAGAATGAGACAAAAAATCTAATAAAGAAAAATAATTTTGAAGGTTCACAAGTAAGTATATATGATATTGAAGAGGTGCCTCTTGAGAAAGCATTAGAGGATTTAGATACATATGGTTTTTTATCTAGTAAAAAAGTAGTAATTATTAAAAATATTGATATATTAAAATATGATGACAATAAGAAAGATTTAGATCATTTATTTAAATATTTAGAAAATTCTTCTTCAGATAATTTATTAATTATAGAAGTTAAAAAATTAGATAATAAGACTAAGCTTTCTAAGGAGTTAAAAAAGAAGTGTAATTATATTGAGTCATCTTTGAATACTAAGTCATTTATTAAGGGACAATTAAAAGGATATGATATAAGTCAAGATACTATTAATTTACTTGATGAGTATTGTTTAGAAGATATTACTAAAATATATAATGAATGTGAAAAATTAAAGGAATATAGAATTGATGAAAAGAAGATAACTAGTCAAGATGTTCGTGAATTAGTTGTTAGAAAGCAAGGAGATACTAAGGAGACTACTTTTCAATTTTCAAGGGCTTTAGCTGAGAAGAATAAGAAGGAGGCTTTGAATCTATTTAATTCTTTACTTGAGAAGAATAATGATTCTATTGCGATTGTTGGTCTTCTTGCTAGTCAATTAAGAATTATATATCAAGTTAAAATATTGGAAGAGAGAAATATGTCTGATAGAGAGATTGCTAGTACTTTAGGTGAGAAGGAATTTAGGATTAAAAAGACTAGAGAACTTACTAGACTTTATTCTAGGGATGAATTAAATAAGCTTATTATTACTTTATCTGATATTGATTTAAAGATGAAAACTACTGATATTGATCCTAAACATTTAATTCAGATGTTTATTATAAATTTATAGAAAAAGGAGGCTAATTATTAGCTTCCTTTCTTTTTTATGTTTTCTAATCTTTCATAGATTGCTTTTATATTTTTTTCGTATCCGATATCTTTAGGTATATAGTATTTTTTATTTTTAATTTTGTCTGGTAGGTATTGTTGTACGACATATGCGCCTTTATAGTCATGTGGATATTTATATGTTGTAGAGTCTGTTTTTATATGATTTGGAATGGTTCCAACATTTCCTTCTTCTATGTCTTTTAATGCAGCATCAAATGATATATGTCCTGTGTTACTTTTTGGAGATAGTGCCATTTCTACTATTATTGTTCCTATTGGGATTCTTCCTTCTGGTAAGCCCACACGAAGAGATGCGTTAATTGCTGCTTCTAATCTTGGACCTATTTCTGGGTTTGCTAAACCAATATCTTCATATGCTATTACTGATAATCTTCTAAATAAAGAATCAAGGTCTTCTTCATAAACTAGTCTTGCGGCATAATGAAGTGCTGCATCTACGTCACTTCCTCGAATTGATTTTTGTAATCCAGACAAGACATCATAGTGACCATCTCCGTCTTTGTCAGAGAAAAATACGGGTTTATTATTTATTAATTTAATTTTATCTGTTGTGATTTTTTTATCGTCTGTTGAGTAATAAGCTATCTCTAATAAGTTATAAGCATATCTTAAGTCGTTTCCAGAGAGTTTTGCGATTAGATTGATACTTTCTTCATCTATTTTAATATTTTCTAAATAAGGGCTTTTTATAGCTTTATTTAGGCCTTCTTTTATATCTTCAAATGATAATTCTTGAAGTTCAAATAACTGACATCTACTTCTAATAGCTGGATTTATAGCGTGATAGGGGTTAGATGTAGTCATTCCTATTAATGTGATTAAGCCTGATTCTAGTTGTGGAAGAAGGATATCTTGTTTATCTTTATTTAATCTGTGAATTTCATCCATTATAAGGACAATTCCATCATACATTTTAGCTTCTTCTATTACGACATCTAAATCTTTTTTTGTATTAATTGTTGCATTTAAAAATCTATATCTTACTCCTAAGTCATTAACCATTGCATTTGCGATGGATGTTTTTCCAATACCTGGTTTTCCATATAAAATCATTGAAAATATTTTTTTGTTTTTTACTAAGTTTGTTAGAATCTTTCCAGGACCTATTAAGTGCTTTTGACCTATAACATCATTTAAACTTTTTGGTGCGAGTTTTAACGCAAGAAGTTTTTCCATTTAAATCACCATTTATATAATATCAAAAAACATTATATTTTTAAAGCTTTTAAAAAGGTGTTATAATTGTTTTAGAGGTATATTATGAAGATAAGTAATGCGATTGATGATTTTTTAAATTATTGTATATTTGAAAAAGGATTGTCTGATAAGACTAGGGAATCTTATCAGTATGATTTATTAGTATATAGTGATTTTTTAAAAGGTAAAGGTATTGATGATGTTTGTTTAATTAAGAGTTCTCATATAAAGGAGTTTTTAAAGGCTAGAAGTAGTGAAGAAACTTCTACTATTGCTCATAATTTGACTGTTATTAAGAATTTTCATTCTTACTTATTAAAGGAGAATATTGTTAGGGGTAATGAGGCAGAGTTTATTGAAAGACCTAAGCTTAAGAAAGCTCTTCCTAAAACATTAAGTGTTACGGATGTTGATAAGCTACTTGATATCGAACTTAAGACGCCATTTGACTATCGTAATAAAGCTATGTTAGAATTAATGTATGGGTGTGGCTTAAGAGTGAGTGAATTGGTTGCTTTAGAAATCAATGATATAGATATGACTAATTGTTTAATTAGAATAGTTGGTAAGGGTAATAAAGAAAGAGAAATTCCTATTGGAGAATATTCAATATATTATTTAATGGAATATTTAAATGTGAGAGAAAAATTACTTAAGAAAAAGAGTTGTACTAAGTTATTTTTAAATAATCATGGTAATGGTATGACTAGACAAGGTTTTTTTAAGAATTTGAAGGTAATTCTTAAGGAAAAAGGATTAAATGAAGCTGTTTCTCCTCATACTTTAAGACATTCTTTTGCGACTCATTTGATTAATCGAGGAGCTGATTTAAGAAGTATTCAAGAAATGCTGGGACATGCGGATATTTCTACTACTAAAATTTATACAAGAATTAGTGATGAAAAGGTATTGGATGACTATGATAAGTATCATCCTAGAAGTCATAAACAAGGAGAGTAATAATAAATGAAATTTAAAAGAATATTTTTAATGGTTTTAGATTCCTTAGGAGTAGGGGAAACAACGGATGCTATTAATTATGGTGATGTTGGGGCTAATACATTGGGTCATGTTAATGAAAAATGTGATTTATTTATACCAAATTTAAAGAAAATTGGTTTTTTAAATACTCTTAATATGTCTGATAATCCTGATACTGAGGCATATTATACAATAGCGAAGCCAATAAATGCTGGTAAAGATACTTTAAATGGTCATTATGAGATAATTGGTTTAAAGAACGATATTCCATTTAAGACATTTAATCAAGGATTTTTATATGATATTTTAAATGGTATTGAGGAAATTACTGGTAGAAGTGTTATTGGTAATAAATGTAGTCATGATAATTCTATTATTAATGAGCTTGGAGAGAGACAATATAATTATGGTTCTTTGATAGTATATACTTCTGCTGATTCTGATTTACAGATTGCAGCTCATGAAGATTCAATTCCTATTTCTACTTTATATGAGTATTGTGAGAGAGTTAGAGCTTTAACTTTAAAAGAAGATTGGAGAATTGCAAGAGTAATTGCTAGACCATTTACTGGTACACCAGGACATTATAAATTAATTAATTCTAGTAGAAGGGATTATGCTGTTAAACCTCCAAAGAAAACGATTTTAGATGAATTAGTTGAGAATAATTATAATGTAATTGGTATTGGTAAAATTAATGATATATTTGATGGTGTAGGTATTAATAAACAAATTAAGGCTACTAATAATACGGAGGCTATTAATAAATTGACTGATATAATAGATAAAAACTTTACTGGTTTATGTATGGTTAATTTATGTGATTTTGATGCGTTGTATGGTCATACAAGAGATGTAGATGGATACGGGCGTGCAATTGAAGAATTAGATGTAGATATTCCAATGATTATTAATAAATTAGATCTTGATGATTTACTAATTGTAACTGCAGATCATGGTAATGATCCTACATTTGTAGGTAATGGTCATACAAGAGAAAATTTACCAGTCATTATTTATAGTAGAAATTTTAAGAATCCTAAGAGATTACCTCAGTTTAGTACTTTAGCAAATATTGGTGCGACAATTGCTGATAATTTTGATTTAACAAAACCGGAAATTGGAGAAAGTATTCTTGATGAATTAGATTAATTCTTATTCTTTATATATTAGATGGATTAATTATAAGTAATTAGTCTTTTTTTTTGATATTTTTTAATTAAGTGTGATATAATATAAAGCACTTTAAAGGGGAGATGTTTTATGGATTATAAAGATGTTGCTCAAAGTATTGTTAGGGGAAATTATAGTAATTTAAATGGGAAAAATACTTTTCATAGTGAATCATTTATATATAAGAAAACTAATGAAAAATTAAATGAGTTTATTGATTTATTACTTAATAAGGATAAGGTATTATCTGTTATTGGTAGTGGTGATCAAATACTTAACACACTTCTTACTAAACCTAGTAAAATTGATGCATTTGATATAAGCGTTTTTCCAAAATTCTTTTTAAAGTTAAAGATTGCATCTATTAAGTCTTTATCTAGGGGTGAATATATCAAATTTTTCTTTAGTACTACAGAAACTTTTTTAGATGAATATTATGATGATTTATATTTTGATAAAATAAGAAAAAAATTAGATATTGAAGCAGAAGATTTTTGGACTTATTTATTTCAATATAATGATTGGTACGATATATATAATTCAACTTTATTTTCTTCGGAGAGTGTTTTTGAAGAACAAGCTATAATACAAAATAAGTACTTAGATAATGATGAATATTATAAATTGAGAGATATATTACAAAGTGTTCAAATTAATTATATTGAAAGCAATTTACTTGATTTAAAAATTAATGATACATATGATTTGATTTATCTTTCTAATATATTAGAGTACGTTAAAAAGAGTGCATATTTTGATAAGATTGATGAATTGAGTGTTAAGAATAAAGGAATCATTATTAGTTATATATTTGGTGAGATTGATAAGGCTATAAAAATGTTTAATGGTGATTTCGATTATAGAGAGTTTGATGGTGGAAGTGGTGTAATTATTAATCATGGTAAACAAATAAATAAATAAATAAATAGGGGATGTAGGTTAATTTTAAATAAAAAAAACAACCTTAATTATAAGGTTGCATTGGATGAATCATAGTTCATCTTTTTATTTATTAAATAGTTTTTTTCTGTAAATACTAACTCCAATTGCTGAGCCACTAACTAATAATATACCAATTACTGTATATATTATGTTGTTTGAACTAGCTGTATTTGGTACAGGTACAACTGTTTCACATTGAGCTTTGTATGTTGCTTCATCAGTTATATTTCCATCTTTGTCATAGTATTTACCATTAGTATTTTCACATACTCTTTTTACAGGATTTACTGTTCCAGAAAAATCTGTAGTAACTGTTTTATTTGATTTAACTAATGCGATTAAATCTTGCCATTTTCCTCCAGCGTATCTATCATATGATAATACTGTTCCTGTTGCTGATACTGTACCGTTTAATGTTACTGCAGATGTTGCACTTGATTGAGGTACTTTAACAACGAATGTTTCTCCATCACTAAATGTAGTTTTTTCAGTGCCATCACTTCCAACTATAACAGTTCCTTCTGGTGCATTACTTAATGATATTGTAACACTATTTACTCCTGATGTTTTAATAGTTACTTCATCAGATACATAATATTCAGAATCAGATGATTCATTAAATGATAGAGTAGTTGAACTTAATGAAATTGTTGGATTTGTTGAATAGTTTTCATTACTTTTTGCTTCAGCTACTAAAGCATCAACTTTACTCATAATATTAGAATCTTTTTTATAGATTTCAGGAATAAAATTACTATTGTATTTCCAGATAGCTAATTGAGTAATTAAATATCCTTCTTTTGATGTGTCTTCTTTACTTAATAAGTATAGAACTCCACCTGAATTTTTTGATTCAGTATATGATAATACTGTACCATTTGCAGCACCAGTTTTTTCTGGTGTAATACAATATGCTAATCCTTTATCTGTATTGAAATATGCTTCAGATCTTGTTGTTCCATCACTAAATGTAGTTTTTACATATTCCTTATTGGTAATTGTCATATTACCTTCTGCATGTACGTTTGTAATACCAAATATTGATAATACTGATACTAATGCTAATGTGAAATATAATTTAAAACTTTTTCTCATATGGTTTCTCCCCCTTACGACTACATATTCTAACACATTTAAATGAAAATTTCAACTCTTAGAAAAAAATAATGATACTTCCCCTATCAATTATTGTAAAGTAGGGTGATTATGTTATATGTTCTTAGTATATCTATTTAATATTTCCTGGTGAATAAATATATTTATAAATCATTTATATTTTATTATATGAATAATTTATCTAAATTCTATATTTAATTTTAAGAAAAGTAGGTGTATAGTTATTCATTTAAAAAATTTAAATTGCTTAAAATTCACTTTGATTTTTAATAAATAATTTGATATATATGAATTTAGTAATTATTATGCAATTTTATGATAAGTTATATATTATTGTTACAGAATTATATTATATGATGAATAATTAGTTGGTAATTTAATTAGGATGAATAATTAATTATATATGGATAGATGTTTTAATAAAAAACTTATTATTTATATATATAAAGTATTGTTTAATTAAATTAAATATTAATTTGACGATGAATAATAATAGATAATATTATATATAAATTTATTAAAATGAATTATAGGTTTAGTTATAAGATAATATAATTAAATATCATAGTTTTAAGCATTAAGAAGTTAACATAATATCAATTATAGGAAGTTAAACTTTTTCTGAAAAGTGCCAAAATTGGTACTTTTTAGCCTGTTTCTCGCCTTTAATTGTATATTCTCGTATAATCACACATAAACCTCAATAAATTGATTTATACCCACATTATAATATCTTTTTTTATTTTTTAGCAAGCGCATATTTATATAATTTTTGTCACGCGTCACATAGACCCCATTGGGGGTGTCGTAGTAAACCCCCAAATTTTTTGATTAATTTATTCCAATTCCTTCATAGTTTTAGGAACCTTAAAATTAATATTTCAATAAAAAAACATAACTAAAAAATTAGTTATGCTTTTGCATAAGCATTGATATTAATTTTAACCTAAAACCATGAATTTTCTCGGCATAAAGTAATCTTATCATAAAACACATTTAATTGGTGACACTTTTGTTTTCAGTGAAAACAAAAGCCTATCACTCAAAATAAAGTATGTTTTTATCTATCAAACCATTCGTAGTTTAGAATGTCCTCCCCTATTATTTCATCACTATATTCTTTTTTATTATTCTTTTTATTATTATGTAGGAAGTTTTCTTCCAGGGGGTAGGAAATTTTTTTCCTACCGGGGTGGAAATTTTTTTCCGGGGTTGTATAGTCAATGTAAAGTAGCCTTTTAGAGTTTTTAATTATTTCAATTTTAATATACTTTTTATCGACCAATTGTTTAACAAGAGTTCTAATAGTTCTCTCACTTACTCCATACAAGCTAGAAAAATATTGATTTGTTGCCCAACAATATCCCCTATCATTGCATAATGCAGTTATTTCTCCATATAACAATTTGGCATTAGCACTTAATTCTTTATCATATCGTACGTTAGCAGGAATAATAGCATAATAGCTTGGTTTATTATCATAATCCATAAAAACACCTCTTAGCTCTCAATGATTTGATTGTTATTTATCAATGCTTTATAAATCAATTGGTGACCATAAGAGTTGCTAGAATTAACCTTTAAGCCATTATCAGTTTTAGTGCATTTATAAATTAATTTATTATCTTTGTCCTGGTAGATATAATAATAAAAATGTATGTTTGAATTGTTTAATTTAATCCATTTTCCGAAGTCTAAAGACATAATTTTATTATAAATATAATTATCAACATAAATTGTGCAATTTAACAATGAAATAGAATCTGAAGTAAAAAAGAGATGATCTATAACATATGTCAATTTGTACTTATTTAAATTAATTTGTATACATGAAATAAACATAATTTTATTAAAATTATAATATTTCTTATTAGGTCCATATACCTTTTGTATTAGGTCTTTTTTCTTCTTGAAAAGCATTTTTAAACCTCTCAGTTCTGAAAATATCAATTATAGGAAGTTATAATTGTATTATAAAGAAGTGAAAAAATACACTAAAGTTCATATATTTAATATTAATTTAAGATTTAATTATTTCTTTTATATTAATATTTTATCATAGTTTTATAAATAAAAATAATATAATTTTATATATTTGATAATTTATAATTTTAATATCATATATATAGAGATTGTTGGAAAGATTTTTATTTTAGAATTATTATATTTATTCATATTTGTAATTAATATGATTTCATTAAATTGATTATTTATTACTGATTATATAAATTAATTGTTTTAACTTAATTATGATTTACTTATGTATCATATATAATACTTACTCTTATAATACTTACTCTACTCTATTTATATATAAAAAGAAAGATATATTATTATACCTTTCTTGATTGAATTTCAGCTATTTTTTCAAATACTTCTTTTGCATTGTCTTCATTAATTTCTGTGTATCCTAGTTCTTTTAAAGCTTGAATTCTTACTGTATTAAGTTCTTGAGTACGTGAAAGCTTTTCTTCTTTCTTTTGTTCTATGCTTTGAACGAAACGTTTATGTGACTCCCCTAGTTTATTCTTTGAAGCTCCACCATTATTATAAAGTGTCATTGCACTAAATAAAATGCTTTCAAATATAAATTGTCTATCCTTATTGAAATTAAACTCCATTGGGTCTACAAAACCTAATGATTTTGACATATATGCTAAAATGAACTTTAATTCTTCATTTGTATCCATTGATTGTAGGAAATGTTGAAGATATATATATGAATTATACGTATCTTTTGTTTTATCATTTGCAAGTTTTTCTTTTAATAATGTAATAATACTTGAAAGCAAGTCTTGCTCTTTTTTATTAAACCCTTTCAAATCTGCAATTACTTCTTTATTAGGAGAATCTTTTAATCCTTCATTTAATCTATTTTCAACTTCTATGATATATTCTCCATTTATTTTTAAATTATTTAAATCTTTAATATTTTCAATATTTAAAAGACTTAGTAATTTTGCAGCTTTTTCTTTAGGCCAATTATTTAAATCATCGATTGCTAAATAGTTGTAAAGCATTTGTCTTGAAACACCTAAATACTTTGCTAGTCTTACCTTACTAATACCTAATTCAGTTAATACTACATTTAATTCTTTCATCTTTTAACCTCCTAATATAATTATATGTCTTTGAGTGTAAAATATCAAGTGTAAATTGACACATTTTATAATTTGATTAAAAGAATATTTTTATTAACTTTGGAGTTATAAATATATTTATTATTGATAATAAAAGTATTAATAATAATGATACTAATAATATTTTTATATATTTCTTTGTTATTATTCTAATTGTGTAATTTTTATGGAGAAATATCATTTTAAATAGTGTTATTGAATAACTTATACTAAATAAAACTAATATAAAATATATTGCTATATATAATAGATTAGGTAATGTATATAGAATTATAAATATAATATTACTTAGTTTTAGATTTATAATTAGCGAAGATAATTCAAATCCAAATATAAATACTTTAAATAAATATAATATTAATACTATAATTGTTCCAAATATTGATATACCTAAGATCCATATTATAATTACGAATGTATAATTACTTGATAATAATTTGAAAAAGTCTTTAAATGACATATCATTTTTTATTGATGATATTAAATCAGTTATATTTTTACTTATTATTTCTCTTGTATTATTGTCTACTACTGCTGGATATAGTATTCCTATAATAAATATAAGTAGAGTTAGAAATATAAGAATAGAAAGTAGTTTGTTTCTTTTTATAAATTTAATCATTATATCACCTATTTAATCATATAAATTTTTTTCTTAAATATTCTTTAAATAATTTTACAAAATTTGCTATTTATTTTATAATAGTATTAGTTATTATTAGTGAGGTGAAGATAATGAATGATAAAGTTGTAAAGATAATTTCTATTATAATGCTTATTGTAATGCTAATTGGTTTCTTCAGTGTACTAATTTACATATAAAAAAGGACTTGTTTTTTGCAAGTCCTTTTATTTTTCTATGTATCCTTCAATTTCTGGTATAACATCTTCAATTCTTGAACTATCTATATTATATTTATTCGCAATATCATTTATTCTTGCATAATCTTTAGATAAATATAAAAGTAGTAGTCCTGAAATTCTATTTGATATGTATGTATCAAGTGATTTTTTATCTTCTGCTGAAATATTATATTTTCTAAATATATTTAATATAGGCCCATATGTATATAAATAGTTAGTAAAGGCTTTTGATATTAAATTTACTTGTTTATTTTTATCTTTAATATGTACTTTAGTCCAAACTTTCATCTATATCACTTCCATGGCTTTATATAATAACATAAAAGTGTTTAAAAATAAAGTTGTACTTATTATTTTTTAATTTTTGTAATTGTTTCATTAATAATATTTAGAGTTTTTTCATTTTCATTTGATATATAATTTTCATAGAATGAGTACTCATTTAGAGCTTTAGATACATCAATGCAATAGTCTACAACTATACAATGATAATTTGAATCCTCAAAGTATTCTTTTATTCTTTTACCACCTAATGCTTCCATTGTTTTCCATGATGCGGGGTTATTTAAATCAGCATCTAATAGCACGTTGTCTATTCCATATTCGTTACAAATCTTTAAACCTAAATATAAATTGATTTTATTATATCCTTTTTTTCTTTCTGATGGTCTTATTCCATATCCTATATGACCTCCTAATTTTTTTAATCTTGCATTTAAGACAAGTCTTATGTTAATCATACCAATAATTTTATTATCAGATTCTCTTATTAGAAAAAATGTTCTTGCAGGAACTTTCTCTTCATTTGGTATTATTACATAATCATTTTCCAGTTTATTTAGCCATTCTTCATAATTATTCTTATCTTTATTTACAAATCTATATAGACTTCCTGAACCATGAATTGAAGAATTATTATCTAAGTGTTCTTGGATGAATTCATAGGCTTCGTGTTTTCTTGTAATGGTTGGGATTTCTAAGTATAATTTATCCACATTATCACTTCCTTTTTTAAATTATAACATAAAAAAATTCGTATTATTACGAATTAATTAAAAATTGATTGTTTGTTTTTTCATCACCAAGAGTTGTTTCTTGATAGTGACCTGGATATAATTTTATATCATCTGGATATTCAAGGATTTTATTTATACTATCTTTCATTTCAGATTCACTACCTCCAGGAAGGTCACATCTTCCAATACTGTCTTTGAAAATGAAATCTCCGACAAACATTATTTTTTCTTCTTCAAAATAGAATGTTACTGAGTCTTTTGAATGACCTGGAGTATAAATACATTTAAATTTAAAATCTCCGATAGTATATTCTTTTTCTTCTAGATTGCTTCTTTTAAATATTTTTATACTTCTTTTTGTTAGAAAGTTTCTTAATGCTCCTATATGATCTGCGTGGGAATGTGTGATTAATACACCTAGTATTTTATTATCACCAATTTCTTCTTTTATTTTATGAAAATCATCACCTGGATCTACTACCAAGCAAGTTCCATTTTTAATTATTAAATAACAGTTTTCATCTAAAAAACCTGTAACGACACATTTAGTTTCCATAAAATTTCTCCTTTTATTTATAATTTGGTTCATATGTTCTGTTTACTAGAACGTAGTTATAATTCATGTCTAATCTAAAATTATAATAATAATATCCACTTTTTAAATAGTCTGCAACTTCGCCACTATCTGTTCCTTCATATGTAACACTTTCTTTTAATGTTATTGTATTACCGTTTGATGTGGCACTTTCTAGTTTCTTTGTTGCTTTTACTTTTGATGCTTTATTAGCACTACAACGTCCTTGTACATATTCTTGTCTATCTGCTATATATTGATATCCACCAATACAATCATAATCTAACTTGATATTTGTAAATGTAAGTGGGGTATTTTCACCATATAATTTTTTCCATTCTATTTCTAAATCGCTTTGTTTAAAAGCTTTTGGAACAAAATCTGTTGTCACTTCACAACTATATGATGGCATAGCATTTTGATTAAATAAATTACAATTTGAATCGTACTTTTTATTTTCTGTAATCTGTCTATAAGCTAAATAAATTCTCATTGTATCGTTCCATTCTGGTTGGGCTACATCTTCTCTTACTGTGGTGTAGACTTTACTATATAAGTCTTTTACTAAAGTAGAGTTGATATCTAGACTTGAATCTTCGTTTTTTGAACTTATTGGAGTACAATTGTATGTTAAATTTTCTATTATCTTTTTATTATCTAAATTTGAATATAATGTATAAGCACCTAACAATAATAAAAGTATAAAGAGAATCGGTGTTAATTTTGACTTTTGCTTTATTATTTTTACATCTTGTACATTTCTATTTAATGGTTGATTTGGATTAATGTTATTTTGAGTTTGGCTTAAAGTACTTTGCTGATTTATTATTTGTTGTACACTCATATTAGTATTAGTCATATTTTGATTTATACTTGTATTTGTATTTGGATTAATTTGATTATTATTTACCCCATTATTATTCATATTATTCACCTATCTTACTATATAGATTTTAATATATTTTAGGATTTTTTTCAACATAAAATAAAAAAAGTATAATTTTTAGTTATCATACTTTTTTAATAAATTTTCTAATTCTTCAGAAGTCATTTCTTCATTATAATTAATTTCATTATTTGATTTTATTAAACTGTCTAATTTTTTTATTAATTCTTCTTTTTTCATAACTTTTAAATTTTGTTCAAATATTAAATCATTTATTTTTCTTTCTGTTTCTATTGATTTTGTTTCATCGTTTGTTTCTGTTTTATCAAGTTGATTTTCTATTGCATCTTTTATTTCATCTTTCATTTTATTTCTCCTTTTCATTTTTAGTATTTGGTAATTCTTCTTTTAATTTATTTATTGTTTCAATACTTACTTTTTCTAGGTTTTTTAATTCTTGATTTACTTTTTCTTTAATAAGATTTAGACGTTCTTTTTTACTAATCATATTAGGGAAAGCTTTGATTAGACGTCGTTGGAAATAACCTTGCTTTAGGAATACTTCACGTACTTTTTTAGTTATTTCTTCTGTTGCATCTTTTTCTATATTTTTGATTGTATTTCTAAAATTAAATATTATACATGTTGATATTATACTATCTGTTATGAATATTATAAATATTATAATACCTATAATTATAATTGTATTTGTTTGAAAGGTTTCTATAAAATTGAATACTATTGGATTTAGTACTTTAATCATAAAACAGCCTAATATTCCGAATGGTATCATTGTTTCTGCACAAATTCTTCCATTAAGATTGAATTTTCTTCGTGTATAATCCCACCATCTTGTTTTAAATATTTTTTCCATGAAATAACTGGTTAAATATTCTAGAACTGAACAGACAAAGATACTAGCAATGAATAATATAAATATATTGTTACTGTATCTGTTTAATAGAAAATAAATTAATAGGCATCCTGAACCATATATTGGACATATTGGACCTATTAAATAGCCTCTATTTATAAATTTGTGTTTTTCAATAAGTTTTCCTATTACTTCCATTAACCATCCTAAAAATGAATAGATAATGAAAACTAGGAAATAGAAACATATTTTATACATAAATCACCTACAAAAAAAGTCCTTAATGGACTTAACTTTTACAATTGGTAGCCTGTACGGAATTCGAATCCGTGAATGCTGCCTTGAGAGGGCAGTGTGTTAAGCCACTTCACCAACAGGCCATATCACTATCAAAAGCATATTAATTGTATCATTAATAAAATTTTTTTTCAATATTTTTATAATAAAAAGAAGAATTTTTTAGAATTCTTCTTTAGTATTTTCTATTTTTTCTTCTAACTCACTTAGTGCTTTTATGAGACCATCTATATAGGCACAACTCATAAAACATATTACTGAGTCCAATTCATTTGATAATTTTGATATTGTTTCTTCGGATATTAATTCTCCATCTTTTAATCCATCTATAATTAATTGTGATGTTACTCCTGGATAATCTTCTTGTTTTTCTCTATTACAATCTATTTCTGTTAAATATGCTTTATCTGCTACGTTTAAGGCGTCAATAAATTCATCTTTAAAATCTTTTGTACGAGAATACGTATTAGGTTTAAATACTACTACAATACGTTTTTCTGGGAATCTTTGACGTACTGCTTCTAATGTACTCTTTATTTCTGTTGGATGATGTGCATAGTCATCTACAATTATGGTTTTACCTATTCTACTTATTGCGAATCTTCTTTTAGCATTTTTAAAAGTTTTTAATGAATTATATATTACTTCTTTATCTACGCCAAGATGTCTACACATCAATATAGCTGCGACTGTATCTGTTACCATGTGTTTTCCAAATAGAGGAACTTCAAAACTTCCATATAATTCATCTTTTATATATAAATCAAAACGTGATGCGTCTTCATCTAATTTTAAGTTCTTTATTACAGCATCATTATTGAAACCATATCCAAAGAACATTACTTTTGTATTGTAATTTATCTTTCTTACTTCTGCATTATCCCCGTTTGCGACTATAAATTTAGATGTGTTATTAGCAAATATTTCAAATGTATTTCTTATGTCGTCTATATCTTTATAGCATTCCATATGTTCTTTTTCAATATTTGTTATTATTGCGTACATTGGATGATATGCAGTGAAATGTCTATTAAATTCATCACTTTCAACTACAAAATAATCATTACTTCTGCTTGCATAACCATCTCCTGCACCTATAAAGTAATTACAGCCACCATTTTCTTCTAATATGTGTCTAATTATTGAGCTTGTTGTTGTTTTACCATGAGTTCCTGATACTCCAATACTTTTAAATTGGCTAATAACATCTCCCATTAATTCATTATATTTTTTTATAGTAAGACCCATATTTTTAGCTCTTACTAATTCTTTATGGTCTTGTGATAATGCTACACTATATGTAACTATAGTATCTTTATCTAATGGATGTTCATTATCATAATAGATTTTTATTCCTCTTTCATCTAATCCTTTTTGAGTAAACTTATATCCAGTTGCATCATCGTAGCCAGATACTTCATTTCCTAAATCAAATAATATTTGGGCTAAAGTTGACATTCCTGTTCCTTTTATACCTAAACAATAATACTTCATACTATCACTTCCTTATAGAAATTATATAACATAAATATATATTAAGCAAAGAAATTAGACCTTTACTTTACATTATTATATTCATCTTTTTTTATTTTATCTCTTAATGAATAAATACATCCACAATAATCTTGCCTATATAAATTATAAATGTGTGATAATTCTATACTTCTTTTATAACCATTTTTCTTTTTAAAATCACTATATAGATAGTTTGCTTCATATTTTTTATTTAAACTTTCTCCTATTTCATTTATCCAGTCTGCTTTTTTGTATGGAGAAAGAGTTAGTGTTGTGCAGAAGTTATCAAAACCTAATTTGCTTGCAATTCTTGCTGTTTCTTCTAAACGAAGGGTATAACATTTATAACAACGTTTTCCTCTTTCTGGTTCATTTTCTAATCCTTTAGCAATATCAAAAAATTCTTGAGGTTCATAATTTCCTTCAATTAATTCTATTTTGTATTTAGAAGGAATTTCATTTATTAATTTTTTAATCTCCTCTACTCTTTTATCATATTCTTCTTTACTTGTTATATTTGGGTTGTAGTAAAAAATTGTTATTTTAAAGAAGTTTCCTAAACGTTCTAATACAGCTGATGAACATGGGGCACAACAAGCATGTAAAAGTAGAGTTGAGCCTTCTTTTAATGTTTTTATTTGATTTTCCATTTCTAGATCATAATTCATATTATCACTTTCCTATATACTTTTAGTTTCATTTATGTGCATATGTTATCATGAAAAATAATTATTTTCAATTCATATTCTTACTTTTAAATAATATAATTTAGTATGATACCATTATTAATTACTACAATTGCGGGAATTTCTACTCTATTTGGAATAATTCCTACTTACATTAAAAATGTAAACAGAGATAAGTTGATTAATTTTTCTTTGTCTTTTAGTGCAGGTTCAATGATTACTTTATCAATTTTTTCACTAATTCCTGAATCTTTTTCTTCTATTAATAATATAATTTTGGTTTTATTGTTTATGAATATTGGAGTTATTATTTCTAGATTTTTTGATAATCTTATTTCTAAACAGACTTCTAATTCTTTATATAAGGTTGGAATTACTTCACTTATTGCACTTATTCTTCATAATATTCCAGAAGGGATTATTACTTTTATTTCATCTGATTCTAATTTAAGTCTTGGTATTACACTTGCTTTTGGTATTGCTCTTCATAATATTCCTGAGGGGTTATCTATTGCTATTCCAATATATCATTCTACTAATAATCATAGAAAAGTTTTTATATTAGTTTTAATATCTGCTTTATCTGAACTTATTGGTGGAATACTTGCATCTTTATTTTTTAAAGATATTATTACTCCTCTTTATCTTGGAATAATTTATGGTATTACTGCTGGTATTATGCTTGAAATATCTTTTGGGGAACTTTTAAAAGAAGCTGGATATTATTGTGATAAAAGATTAACTCTTCTTGGCGTTTTATTTGGGTTTTTAATTATGTTTGTTTGTATATTTTATTTTAGATTATAGTCTACTTAGAATATTCCCAGATATTTAATTTGCCTTTTGCTTTTATTGGTTCAGATAACTTTTCTATATCTTCTAAAATCCAGGCATATCTTCCTTCTTTATAGTCTCCTAATTTATATTCTTTTCTATTTTTAGAAATTTTTTCTTGAAATGTCTTATCAATTTTTATACAATCAACTAATTTACATTTACATATTATATAGCCGTAATTAAGTTTTTTATTTTTAATTAATGAATCAATATACAATTTATCCATTGATTCATTTTTATATTTTGTAAGAGATGCATGAATATATAGTTCTCCTCTATAATTAGTTTTCCAACTTCTAGTTTCTATTTGCTTTTCTTTATCTTTTATAAGTGTTGCGAATGGTTCTTTTATACTTAGTACTTTCATAAATAGAAATTCTCCTTTTCCATGGCAATTAAATATTTTTTTACATCTTTATTATTTCTTAATATTATTATTTTATTTGAATACTTCTTTATTAGATGTTTATCCTTATCATAGTCGTAGTTTTCTAACCAGACATACATTTTATTTAAAAACTCTTTTGTTGGCTTATAATTTGTTTTTTCAAGGCCTAGTCTTTGTTTTATATATCTAGTTTTTACTCTTTTTCTTAATGTTTTTTTTTCTATATCAAATATTATTATGTAGTCAACTAAGTTACAGATAAACTCTAGATTTTTTCTTAAAACTCCTTCTATAATGTAATTTTTATTTTCTATATTTATTTTATTTACAATAGATGATTGTTCTTTCTCATTTCTTTTTCTTTTATTTTTATCATCATGGACTATTGAATCTATTTCAAAATATGGAACATTATAGGTTTCTGATAGTTTCTTAGCAAGTGTTGTTTTTCCACTTCCTACATTTCCTGTTATTAATACTTTCATATTTAAAAATAAGGAAAAGATTATTTATCTTTTCCTTTACTCTCCTCTTCTTTTTCTAATTCTTTATAGTTTATTTTACCATATAATGTTTTTGGTAATTCTTCTCTAAATTCATAATATTTTGGTAGTGAATAGACAGATAAATTTTCTTTACATAAATCTACAATTTCTTTTTTTATTTTTGGTGTTGGAGTTATACCATTTTTTAAGACAATAAATGCTTTGGGAACATGCATTTTATATCGGTGAGGCATTCCAATTACACATACTTTATCTACTAGATTATGTTTTGAAATTACTTCTTCTATTTGACTTGGATAAACATTAAATCCGGATACTATTATCATTCTTTTTAATCTTTGAGTGTAGAATACTATTCCGTTTGGGGAAATATATCCAATATCTCCAGTGTGAAGATATTTTTTACCATCTTTATGTTTAATTATTACTTTTTTAGTTTCTTCTTTATTATTTAGATATCCCATCATTACTGTTGGACCGTTTACACATATTTCTCCTTCTTCACCGATTGGAAGATCTTCGTGTGTTTCTGGGTCACATATTTTGTATGTGTTTCCTACCATTGGTATACCTATACTACCAGCTTCATTTGTTCCTGGGAATGTATAGCATGTTGCGGCTACTGATTCAGTCATTCCATAACCTTTTCCAATACTTACATGAGCTCCATGTTTATGTAGAAAATCATTTATTCTTTCTTCTGCTGATATTGTTAGATAGTCTCCTCCGGAAATTATATATTTTAATTGGGACATATCTATATTATCAAACTTTTTGTTACTCATCATTCCTTCCCATAAAGTTGGAACTCCTAGAATTACATGTGGCTTGTCATTTTTCCAAATTTTATAAAATCTTCCAGCATCATACTCTGGCATTAGTATTGTTTCTACTTTTAAACAGACTGGGGTATGAACGCAGACACATAAACCGAAACCGTGGAATATTGGAAGAATTGTAACAATTTTATCTTTTGGTCTTACATCAATTACATTTACTGCTGCTTGTTGACTCTCAGCATTGAAATTGTAGTTTGATAGAACAATTCCTTTTGGTGTTCCAGTTGTTCCGCCACTATGTAATATTACTGCCGCATCATCTTTTTTCATATTACAGTGAAAGTTTTCATGGTTGCGTAGTCCTCTTGCCATAAATTCTTTCCAAGTCAAGTATGTACTATCAGTTGCTTTAGGCTTTTTTTGTGTAAGAGTTCTTGTTATTGTATAACCAACTGTTAAACCTAGTGGCATTGATTCTTTTGGACTTACTAAAATGGTTCTAAATACATTTGTTTTTGGAATAATATCCATAAATTTTTCATAGTCAAAATCTACTAATATTAATATTCTTGATTTTGAATTGTTTAAATAATTAAGCATTGAGTCTTCGCTTGATAATGGATGAACCATGTCAGCAATTGCTCCTATTTTATTACAAGCATAAAAGGCATATATTGCTTCTGGCATATTTGGACAACATATTGTTACAATGTCTCCTGGTCTTACTCCATGTTCTCTTAAACTTCTTGCACATAAATCAATATTTGAAAAGAATTCATTATAACTAAATCTATTTCCAAAATAATTTAGGGCAATAAAATCTTTATCTCCACCAACACAATCTATCATGAAATCATATATTGACTTATCTGTAAATTTTATACTTCTTTCTTCTCTGGAATAATAATCAAGCCAAGGCTTGTCATCTTCTTTTTTCTTAAATAATTTAGTAAAAAGGTCCCTAATAGGCATCATATTTACCCCTCCTACAATATTTTATTATTTCACTGTATTCTATTTTACTATTATATTATAAAAATATCAAATCTAAAAAAATAAAAAGAACAAATCTTTAGTATTTGTTCTTTAATTGTTTGTTATTTGAATATCTCCAGATTGATGTGAAACCGTTCCAGTTGCGAAAGTTCCTGGATTACTATGATAAGAATCTGTAAGATTATACCAATTGAATTGTCTTCCAGTTTTATTTACTATTTTTGTTAAATTAACATTATTTGAGTTGGATTTACTAAATATTCCACCACCAATTGATGTTACAGATTCTGGTATTACAACAGTTGTAAATGATGACCATGTGAATGAGGCATAAAGATTTTTCAATTTTACTCCGTGAGATTCTCCTGGAATTGTAAATGTACCACCTGGCCTTGTTCCTGCATAACTATCTAGTGTTGAATAATCAACTACACCATTTCTGATTCTATATATCCATGCACTTTCACTGCTAGATGGAACGTCGTTGTGATAGAAAGCATTTGTATCAATAGTTAAATGATCTGTTTCACTTAAATTTGGAAGAGTTATTGAATTATAATAACAGCATTGGAATGCCCCTCCTGTTATTCTTTTTAATTTTACTCCATTAACTTGTGCAGGGATTACTAATTTTCCACCTGCTCTATAACCGCCACAGCTTGAAATTATTGTGGAATAGTCAGTTGTTCCGTTACTATTTCTTGCATATATTATATCTTTTCCTTGAGGACATTTATTATCTATAAAGGCCCCAGATGATAATGATGTGACTGTATTCGGAATATTAAATTCAGTTATATTGTTTCCTCTAAAAGCAGAGCCTCCTATATATTTTAAGTTACTTGGTAGTTTGATTTTTGTTAGATTGTTACTGTAAAAAGCTGCTCCACCTATTGATGTTACTGATTCTGGTATTACTACACTATTTAAGCCACATGATGCAAATGCATTACCTGCGATTGTTGTTACTTTAACTCCATTTACTTCTTCTGGAATTACTACATCTTTACTTGCTCCACCATAGCCTATTATTGTTGAATAATCTGTTTTTCCAGTTTTTGAATCATATTTATAAATTATGGCTTCTGATGGGCTCATTTTATTATTTGAGAATGTCGCTCCACCTATTCCTGGATTTGAATTTAATTCTATTGATGTAAGTCTATTTCCATAGAAGGCATATGATCCTATATATGTAAGAGTTTTTGAGAAGCTTATCTGTGTTAATTTATTATAAGCAAATGCCCAAGATTGAATTGTTTTTAAACCTTCTGGGAATTGTACTGATTCCAATTTATTTCCATAGAATGCATAATCTCCAATTGTATGGATAGAACTACTTAATTTTAATTTTGTAATATTGTTATTTTGGAATGCTCCATTTTTTAATTCTGTAATTCCATAGTATAGATTTACTGATGCTATACCTTTATTTCTGAAAGCATTTTCGTCTATTATTGTTACTATCTTTCCATCTATTGATGATGGTACATCTACTTCTTTTCCACATGCTGTATCATAATCTTTTATTGAATATGTATCGTTTGTTTCTTCAACTTTGAAGCATTTTTTTGCTTCTGATAGTGAAACATCGTTTGATACTGTTCTTTCTGTTTCATCACCATCTTTATTATATATTACAGCATTATCTCTTGCACCGATACTATTTCCTGGAACTATTTTTGTACCTTTATTATTATAGATATCTTTTCTTCCTAGTTTTTCGACATTTTTCTTTAAATCTATTCTCCACCCTGCTTTATCTATTCCTGTCCAATAGTATGTATATTTATTTCCGTCAAATACTACTGCTATATAAGCACTATCCCAATCAGCATAAGGACTTTTTGAAGTCTCATCATCTTGTACTAGCCTATAGTCAAAATAGTATACTGTATTTAAATCTTCTGCATAGTAGTCTCCTCCATTTACAAGATTAGATACTGCTTTTGCTTGTAATCTTACAATATCTAAATAGGCATCTTTTTTTGAACCATCAATTATTGATGAGTAAGCAGCTATTGAAATAGTCATTAATATTCCTAATATTAAAACTACTGCTAGTAATTCAATTAAAGAAAAACCTTTATTATTTATTTTTTTCATTACTTAAACACCTCTCGTATTCTAATAAAATGATATCATAATAAATTATTTTAGAAAAGAAAAAATGTAGTTAAAAACTACATTTATATCTTGAAAATTTATTGTTTTACTTATCTAAATCAATTAGTTTACAATCTCTTTAAATCTGCTCCTAGAGCATCATATAATCTAAATAAATTATCAGCTGTTATATCTTTTATAAAATATACTTTTGGTATGTTTATGTATTTTTCTTATTCTACAGCTGTTATTGTGATAACATCTGTATCTTTATCATATTTTATATTTATAGTATCTCCATTATTTAGAAATGGTAATCTATTTTTATCTATTTTTATTGATACTTTATATTTTTTACCTTCGTTATCTTTGAAATAGTAGTATGTATTTCCATCAATATTTGCTGTTGTTAGATTATTTATTACTACTTCTTTTGATTTACTTTTACCTGTTGTAATTTCGCCAATTTCGTTTAAATAATTTTCAGCTGCTTTTTTAATACCATCTGAGCTATCTGTTACTACTACTTTTTGGTAGTCTTCTACGTCAACGAATGCATACATTTTTACAAGTCCTGCATTATCTTTTAGACTTATTAAATATGTTGGTCTTCCACTTAAATTGATTAATAGTGGGAATGTTGATGTATAGTTCATTTGTTGTACTTGCCCTTTTGCTGACTCCATAGCTGATGTTTCTTCTGCTCCAGCGACTGAATAATATTTTGTTTCTTTTGTTCTTAAGTTTGTTAAGACAAAACCGATGTTTGATTCATCGCTTAGTACTGATGTTACTCCTGTATATAAATATATGTCATCATTTTGTGCAATATAGTTATAACCGCTTGTCGTTTTTACAACGTCTTTTTGACTTATTAAAGAGTTAATAAATCCATTTTTATATTTGCCCCAATCATTAATTTGTTCTATTATTAAATCTGCTTCATAAACATGATCAACCCATTTTGGTACTTTGTTTGTATCATAATATTTACTTTTTCCTGTTACTGGATCTAATATGACAATACCTTGTACATCTCTTCTTAATCCTACCCCAGTATATTTTATTACACTTGCTACCCAATATGGATTACCTTTATTATCAATTTCAAAGTTAACACTTCCAAAATTAAATGTTTTATAAGCTAATTGTAGTTTTCTATAAACATTTTCATTGAATAGTCCAGATGAAACATATTTCATTCCTTTTTTTAATTTTACAACTTCACTTTTTCCTGTTGTTGAATTAACTTTTATATATCCTGTTACACCTTGTTTTCTATTTGTAAACCATTTTATTATTCCATTATATTCAAGTGGTGTTACTCTTACTATTTCATTATTATAGTTTATTTGAGTATATTGATTTGATACGTCAAATTGTGATACTAATTCACTCATTTGACCCATTTGTCTATCACCTAATTTTTCTGATGAATCTCTATCAAGTAGAGGAATATTATTAAAGTTTACTTCTTTTACTTCTTTTGAAAAATCTCCAGTTGATACTTTTATTCTTTTATAATACTGTTTTGAGCAAAACAAAGGTGATAAAATTATATTTAATACTATTATTAATCCAAAAATTATTGGTACTATTAAATATATTTTTCCATTCTTTTCTGTTTTGTAGTATTTTCTATTTATAAAGTCTGTAAATGTTACTTTAAAATTAAATAGATTGTATGCTGCTGTATATATTATAAATAATAATAACATAAATACCCAGAAATCTATATTAGTAGGATTTATTGGTGGATATGTGAAGTAGTAGTAAATTCCACCAAGTATTATAGTAAGTAAAATACTAAAAATTACATTCTTTGTCTTCAATTTTAATCATCTCCTTTTGACTTAATTATAACATGTATAGTTATTTTATAAAATTATTTTTTAGTGCTTATTTTGATAAATAAAAAGTATCATTTTAGTTAATGATACTTTTACTCAACACTTGTAAGTTCATTTGAATATAAATTTTTATATACTTTTGATTTTTTTAGTAACTCTTCATGGGTACCAGTTGCTTCTAATCTTCCTTTATCAATTACATTAATTACGTCTGCATCTACTATTGTGCTTAATCTGTGTGCAACTATTACAATTGTATGATCTTTTACTAAATTATCGATTGTTTTTTTGATATAGTCTTGACTTTCATTATCTAGGGCTGATGTTGCTTCATCAAATAATATTATTTTTGTATTTAATAGTAGAGTTCTTGCGATTGCTAATCTTTGTTTTTGACCACCACTTAAGTTTATTCCACCTTCTCCAATTGTTGTATCATATTTATCTGGTAGACTCATTATATAATCATCTATATATGCTTCTTTACAATATTTTCTTACTTCTTCTAGAGTTACATCTTCTTTTACTAATTTGAAATTATCAAATATTGATAAGTTAAATAAGAATGGTGTCTGTCTAATTATAGATATATTTTTTCTTAGATTTTCTTCTGTTAAGTCATTTATATTTACTCCATCTAGAGAAATTGTTCCACTTATCGGATCAAAATACCTAAGTAACAAATTAAACAATGTACTTTTACCATTTCCACTTCTTCCTACAATTGCAATCTTTTTATGTGGTTCTATATTTAAATCAAGCCCTCTTAAGGTTAAGTCTTCATCATCACTATATTTAAATTTAACATTTTCAAACTTTATATTACCTTTTACATTATCTAATGTTATATTACCAAATTTTTCATCGTTATATAATTTATTATTAATAAGTTCATTAATTCTTTTTAATGAAACTGTTATTTTATTGTAATTTACTCCAAAGTCTGAGATTGATTCTACAACTTCATCTATTCTCCAAATATATGTTTCTAATACAATAAACATACTGTAAGCGATTTTTCCTGTTACTGTATAGTATCCTGCGGTTAATAGTATAATAAATTGTAATATAAAATAAGTTAAATTATTTAAACTATAGTATATTACTTCATATTTTTTTATTTCTTTATTATGATTAAATAAATTATTTAAGATATTAAATATATTCTTTTCTATATTTTTCTTAATTCCTAGTGATTTTATTTCTCTAATACCTGTAATATTTTCTGTGGCGACTTTTACATAATTATCTGATTCTTTCTTTATACTTTCTTGTGTCTTTTTTATTTTTGGAAAAAATTTGTATGAAATTAGTCCCATGATAAGACCAAATATTAGTATTTCAAAACCTAATAATAAGCTTATTTTAAATGAGAAAATCAATACTACAATTACTACTAGTGCTTTGCATATTAATTTTATTAATTTTTGAAGTAGTTCCATAATTCTATCTGGATCAGTATATAGTCTATTTATGAACTCACCTACTCCAATTTCTTCAAAGGCTTTTGCTGGTAACATATCAATTTTTTTGTATAAATCAATTGATACATTTTTTGTAAATTTAATTTCTAAATAATTATATAGATAGTCTCTAGGAATTTGTAAAATGGTATAGAAGAATATGTATATTCCTTCCCAAATTGCAAGATACATTACAAATTCTGTAAATTTATTTTTAATAAGAGATTCTAAGGCAAAACCCCAAATAAATGCTGCTATTAAACTTGGTAAATATGTAAGAAATATTAATAGTATATAAATAAATAGTTTTAGCTTTTCATTTTTTAAATATTGAAATAATATTCTAAATGTACTGAATTTTTCTTTTGCCTTCATAAAAACACCTCACTATAAATGCGTTTATTAATTTTAGCATAGCACTTTTTTTTAGTCAAATAGTTTTATATTATATAATTACACAACATGTGTAGTTTATCTTTACAAATGTCCAATATTATTCTAAAATGTAATTGGTGATGTTTATGAGAAAGAAGGAAGATTTACGTATTCAAAAAACTAAGTCTACTTTGTATAGGGGCTTAATAGAACTTATGAAAAATGAATCTTTTGAAGATATAAAGGTATCTAATATATGTAGTAAGTCGAAGATAAATAGATCTACTTTTTATGATCATTTTGCAGATAAGTATGAGCTTTTACAATCTTTAATGGATGATTTAAAAATTGAATTAGAGGAGTCTTTGGAAGTTACTAAGGAAACAACCACTATTAAAGAGTATTATATTGAAACTGTTGATTTATTACTTTCACATGTTACTGATAACATTAATATTTATTCTTCTGTTATTAAAAATAATAAGAATTCTATTGCTCATGATATGATGGTAGATTCTGTTATTAAGTTTGTAAATAATTATATTAGTGAGAATTATATTAATGAATCAAGTATTTCTACAGAAACAATTGTTGAATTCTATGCAAGTGGTTTAATAGCAGTTATTTTTGATGAAATGAAGAATCCATCTACTTTCAAGAAAGAAAATATTGTTAATTATTTTAAAATACTTATTCCTGATATTGACTTTTTTAAGAAAAAATAATCTAGGTAATTTTTACCTAGATTTTATTTTATCTCTATACTTGAAATCATTGAAATAACTTTATCTTTTGTGAAATATTCTAGATTATGAATTGTTATAAGATAATTATAATCTTTAGTTATTATTGTTATATACATGTTATCATTTGATATCGTTATATAGCCATTATTATAGCCATTAAAATATACTGTTTCATAATTATTTTTTACACTATTATTTAGATAATTAAATAAATAGGTTTCTTTGATCTTAATTAGTGGAGTGAAGATATTTGGCTTTTTTTGATTATTTTTTATGTGTTTTAATAAATCAATATCATTTTTAATATTATATTTTTTTAAAATATGTTTTTTTGTAGTTTCTGAAATGTATGTTGGAAATGAGTTTAATTCTTTATATTTGGAATTTTTCTTATTAAATATTTCTTTTATTATAGGTTTTTCTTTACTAAAATATATTGATGATTTTCCGTCGATTGATTGATAAAACTCATATTCTTTATTATTATCAACTAAGTTAAAATCTTGGATGTAGTTTTCTAATTTTATGCTTTTGTCATAATTATAAAAGCAATTTAGGCATTTTTGTTTAGTGATTTTTATTGTTTCTGTTGGTGTATTATTTTTAGATATATCTATTTCGTTTAGTTTTAATTGATTTAATAATATTATTTTACAGGTTATATAAAAGATAATACAAATTATTATAAATATTAGTAATAGTTTATTTTTGTTTTTCATATTATCACTTTCCTTACTATAAGTATATGATAATTTTTACAAAAAGAAAAGAAGTAACAATACTTCTAAATGAAGAATACTATTGTGAATATTCCCACTATTACTAAATAGATTGAGAATAACCATAGTTTTCCTTTTTCAACTAATTTTGATAACCATTTATATGATATATATGTAAGTATAAATGCTGCTACCATACCAGCTGCATAGTATCCAAGAACACTTACGTTTAACCCAGTTTCGGCGATATCTTTTATACCAAGAAGCATTGTCGCAATACTTACTGGGAAGTATAACATAAATGTGTATTTTAGTGATGCTTTTCTGTTAAGCCCACATAATAAACATCCAACTAGTGTTAGTCCACTTCTTGAAATACCTGGAGTTAGTGCAATTGCTTGACATAGTCCAATGATAAGTGCATCTTTATAAGTTATATCATTATCATCTTTTTTACCTTTGGCATTCATTACTAGAATTAAAGCTATTGCAGTTATTAAGAATCCAAAGCCTACTAAATATACGTTTTTTGATAATAGTTCTTCTAATGGATCTTTTATTAAGATTCCTAGGATTCCTACTGGAAGTGTTCCAGTTACTATTAACATACAATATTTAAATTCTTCTTTATATTTTTTACCCTTACTTGATATGAATCCAAAAAATCCTTTTACAAGTCTTACAATATCAGACCAAAATATAATTAAAATTGCAATGAATGATGCAAAGTTTAAAAATATTTCTAAATTTAAATCATTAAACATGTTTGTATTCAATAATGATTTAAATAAATAGATGTGTCCACTACTTGATATTGGCAATGGTTCAGTAAACCCTTGTATTAATCCAAGTATAATGTACTGTAATAATTTCATATTTCACTCTCCTAAACATTAAGATTATAACACAACCTTTGTATTTTAAGAAATATTAATTTAATAATAAAAATATTCCTAAGTCAATATATGTAAATAGTAGTAGAAATATAATTATTTTATTGTGCTTATTATTAATTATTAAATTAAAAATATAATATGTCATTAATCCGATTGTAAGTAGTATGAATAAGTAATTAAAATTATATAATAAATATCCTGTTATTAATGTGATTGTAATTATTGTGATATGAAGTAATATATTAATTTTTGGGAATTTATTTATTGATTTAAATATTATATATATTGTTGAGAGTAATAATATTAGGCCTAGAAAGAACCATTTTATATTTATATTTAATAATAGTATTAAGTAAGTTGAAAAGAATGTTAATGATGATATTTTAAATATTTCTGTTAGTGTATTTAGTGTTTTATTATTATTTATTGACTCTACTGATTTTATTATTGAAGAAGTTATTGCAAATACAAGTGATATTGAACAAAATATTATTCCAATGATATCTAATTTTAAGGACTTAAAAATAATTATTAGAACAAGGAATACAGTAAATATGCTTGCAAATATAATGGACATTACCATGTTAAATATACTTTTAGTTATCATGTTTTGTCTCCAAATAGTTTATTAATTTTTCTAAAGCTCTTCCACGATGAGAACAATAGTTTTTTTCAGCATCTGTTGCCTCTCCAAATGTTTTATTTAAATCATCTGATAAAAATATGCAGTCATATCCAAATGAAGTATCTCCTTTTTCTTCTTCAATTATTTGGCCATATGTTCTTCCTTCAAATACTTTGTAATTATCATTGCTTTCTAACAATACTAATACACATTCAAAATAAGCTTTATGGTTTAGGCCTTTTAAATTTTCAATAACTTTGTCTCTATTTGCCTTATCATCATGATTTTTAGCATAACGTGCACTATATATTCCTGGCGCATTATTAAGGGATTCACAACATAGACCTGAATCATCCGCAAGAATTTTTGTATCATCTTTTAAATATTTTCTTATTGCTTTGGCTTTTATAAGTGCATTTTCAGTAAATGTTTGTCCGTTTTCTTCTATTTTTTCATGAAAATTAATATCTTCAAGTGATAATATTTCATAATTATTTAATACTTCTTTTATTTCTTTTAATTTATGTTTATTATTGGTTGCTAAAACTATTTTTTTCATTACTCTTCACCTCGTATTAATGATATCAAAAAAATCAGTTTTAATAAACTGACATTATTTTTATATTTGTCTGTGTAAATTATTTAAATGCATTAAATAAATTTTTTAAAAGTCCCTTTTGTCTAATTAGTGATTCTATGTGTGGGTCATTTGTTAGACACCATAAGGCACTACTTAGTATTAAGTTTGTATCTCCGGGGAACAAGCTATATTTACTTGCTGGGTATGTATAATCAAAGAAGAATATTGGTATTTGCATTTCATAATCTAAAAGTACTTTTTCTGAATTATAGTCTGCTAATGGTAATTCCTTCTTTAGTCCAAATAAACTTGTAATAAATAATGAATGCTTATTTTCAGAGCAGACAACTACATTTCCTAAAACTTTGTCTATATTTCTTAAGCCAATCTTTAAATTGTTGATTGTTGATGATGTATCCATAAAGTAATCAAATATAATTAAATCATAGTCTGAATTATCTATTATATTTACTACTGTATTGTAATCATATAATGATTCATCTAATATCATGAAAACAATATTTGGATTATTTATCTGATTTAGACCATTGGCATAAAAATTAATTAAGTTTACATGTTCTCTATTCGTTAGTATTAATGCTTTTTTATTATATTTTTGTAAGTTATTACTTAAACTATTTTCATAATTAATATTTTCGGCAAAAGAATTTATATTATATTGACTATATAGTTTTAATAGTGAATATACAGGTATGTTTATTGGAGCATTTTTTATTACTTCTTGAGCATTTCCATATATTGATGTAATAAATTTATCATAATCTTCACGTCTTGTATTAAAAAATAAAATTGTGTCATTATTTTGAATATAACAATCATTATTTGCACAGAATCCGGCTGCTTTACAAGGAATTATATTTTGTTCTTTTAAACTTTGCAGTTTTTCTTCTGTACGAATCCATCTTTCTGCAGAACAATAAAATAATAACCTACACATTTGCTTTTTTTCATCAGCAGTTAATTTTTCACTTAAATATTCTTTACCTATTACAAATCCTACATTAATTCTTTCATCTATATGATATTTTATATAATTGATTATTTCTGTTAATTTATTGTAGTCATTTACCGTTAGTTGAGGTAATAATAAATGAATGTATACTTTTTTATTCTTAGGAAGATTTAGATTGCTGACTAAGTCATTTATTTGTTCTACTACCCTTTCTGTTGTTGGTTCTAGAAATATATGTAATTTTGCTTCTTGTTTTGATACGTTGGATGCAAAACTTTGATATACTTGGTTATTAACTAAATTATTGTTTAGGATATTTTCTTTTATATAGTCTAATTCCATTTTATAAGTATCTCCCATAAAAAATTGTTGATATGCGCTTCTATATTCTAAACTATTAGTAATTGCTGTTGTAAAAAATGATGTTTCTTTTGTTCTACATAGATTTGGCATATCTTGATCAAGGGAAATACTGTAACTTCCTGGCTTTTCGATTCCTAAACCGTTGATTAAAAATATTATACTTTTTTTCATGAAATCACATCCTTGTATTATTAATATACATCAAATATCATTTAAAAAATATAAAAAAACGTAAAACTTTTATTGTTTACGTTAATTATTTATTATTTAATTTGATAATTAGTCATCTAGTCTTGGTGTTAGTATTTCATAACCATCGTTTGTTACTAATACTGTATGTTCATAGTGAGCTGCTGGTGATGAATCTCTTGTTATAACTGTCCAATCATCATCTGCAAAATAAATATCTCTGTGTCCGAATGTAAGCATTGGTTCTATGCATATTACCATTCCTGGTTTTAATCTTGGCCCTGTTCCTGGTATACCAAAATTTGGTACTTCTGGGTCTTCATGCATTTCTTTACCAATACCATGTCCACATAATTCTCTTACTACACCAAGGTGATGATCTTCGGCATATTTTTGTACAGCACTTGAAATATCCCCTATTCTATTTCCTGGTTTTACCATTTTTACACCTTCATATAGTGCTTTTTCTGTGTGTTCCATTAAATATTTTTTATCATCATCGACTTCTCCTACAGCGTATGTCCATGCAGCGTCTCCTTGATAACCTTTATAATCAATAACGGTATCTATTGTGATAATATCTCCTTGTTTTAATTTTCTATTACCTGGTATTCCATGAACAACTTCATCATTTATTGAAGCACAGATAGATGCTGGAAAACCTTCGTATCCCTTTTCAGTTGGAATTCCTTCGTTGTTTCTTATGAAATTTTCACATAATCTATCTAGTTCTTTGGTAGTTATGCCTTCTTTTATATATGGCTTAATAAACTGATGCATTTTTGAAACAAGCATACCAGCATGTCTCATTAACTCTATTTCTCTTTCACTTTTTATAGTAATCACTCTTATCACCTTCCAAAAAAATTATACTACAAATAATAATAAAATAAAATTATTTTCTTTTTACATGACTTTGTAGCTCTAAGTATAGTTTTGTTGCAAATCCTGCTCTTGCAGATATTAAATTATATTTGTTTTCTTTTTTTTCTTCTTTACTTTCAAAGATGTTTGCTTCTTTATTTATAAAATTTATATAAGTTTCTTCGTTAGAGAAATTTCTTATAAATTTTTCTTTTGATAAATAGTATTTTCCTTCACTCATTCCATATACAAATGATATTCTTTCATCTACTGTTAATTCTTTATTTATAGAAATTGAAGTAAGCATATCATTTTTTACATCTTCATATGTACTTATATGTAAGCTGTTTTTTGCAATTTTTTTACAAGCTTCTTGAAGAATTCTTACATCTTCACACATTTTTCCGAAATCATGTTTTTCTACTTTTTCTTGATATGCTGAAAGTAGTTCTACATCATATTCACTAAACATCCAGAACACCCCTCTCTTTTAAATATGACTATTATATCATATTTTTCTTTTTTTTTTAAAAAATGAAGAAGACTTTAATCTTCTTCATCTAACATATTGTATACTTTTCTACTTGTATCTTTTATCACACATTTCATATTGCCTACAACTTCTGGATGTTTTTTCATATAAACGTATCCAGCAACTCCAGCGCCTCCAAGCATCATCATAATAGTAGAAATATTAAATTTCATTAAATCACCTCTACTACTATTATGGACTTATTTTTTTAGTCTATACCATCTATTAAATAATTTTTTATTGTTGTTCTTCTCATATCATCTAGACTATTATTTGCGGCATATTGTAATGCATTAAAGTCTCCTACTAAATATAGTTTTTTCTTAGCTCTAGTAATTCCTGTATAGATTAATTTTTGATATAACATCTTGTTATATGATTTTACTATTGGAATTACTACTATATCAAATTCTGAACCTTGTGATTTATGAATACTTATACTATATGCAGATCTAAAGTTATTGAAATTTGTTGGGGTATATTTTACTAGGTTACCATCAAAATCAATATGAAGCTCTATTTTAGGTGATGTTTGTATTCTTTCAATTAAACCAATATCTCCGTTATATACATTGTCATCAGGCATATTTGTTAACTGTATTACTTTGTCATCTTCTCTAAAATTAAATTCTCCAATTATTCTTTCTTTTTTTGTTTTAGCTTTTGGATTAAAAATTTCTTGAACATTTTTGTTTATTGCGTCAATTCCATTTAGGCCTTTATACATTGGAGCTAATATTTGAAATTTTTTATAATTAAGGTCTTTGTATGTTCTTGATATTTCACAGATATTTGGTATTACTTCACTATCATTGCATTCTATAAATGTAAGATCTTCTTGTTTATTAAATATTTCTTTTCTAATATTTTTATTTCTTATATCATATGCAAGTGTAATTATATTTGAGTCTTGTCCTTGTCTATATAGTTCTGTTAATTCTATTACTTCTAATTTTTTACTTTCTATTAAGTCATGCAATACTTGGCCTGGTCCAACGCTTGGTAGTTGATGATCATCTCCTACTAATACAATTTTACAATTGCTTGATATTCCTTTTAGAAGACTATTCATTAAATATGTATCTATCATACTTGCTTCGTCTATTATTACAAATTCTACTTTACTACGGTTATATTCATTGACTTGAAATTTATTTGTATCTCTACTCCATTTTAGGAAACGATGAATTGTACTTGCGGGAAGTGATGTGGATTCGCTCATTCTTTTAGCAGCACGACCTGTTGGAGCAAGTAAGGCAATTTTTTCATTTAATTTTTCATATGATAATTTTTCCATTAATCTATAAAGTTCAACAATTCCTTTCATAATTGTTGTTTTTCCAGTACCGGGACCACCTGTTATTATTAGAAAGTCTTTTTCATAGCTTTTTCTAATAGCAGACATTTGACAATCATTGTATTTTATATTGAAATTACTTTCTAATTCTTTTAATACAATATCAAGTCTTTTATCTTTAACACCTTTATTACTGTTTAATAGTCTAAATCTTTTTACAATAGATGTTTCTGCTTCATACATTTCTCTTAAGTAATATCTATCATCTTTAATAATTATTTTTAAATCATTTTTTAATTTATCAAGACTATTATTATACTGTTCTTCCCTTATTATTATTCCTAATACTCTTTTTAAATAAGTAAATATTTCTTCTTTATAATAATAACTATGACCAAATGTATTGCTTACTTCATTCATTACATAAATTATGCTGGCTTTTATTCTTATTTCACTATCTTTTTTTACTCCGTTTTTTAGAGCAATCATATCTATTTTTTTAAAATAAATATCATTTATATCATCTATTAATTTATATATGTCTTCTTCAATTACTTTTTTTGTGTCTTTTTTATAATAATTATATATTAGCATTGAATCTTTTGTAGAAAAACCCATATCTCCTAAATACATGATTGTTTCATAACTTGCTTCATATTCTTTTAATTTATTATGTAGTGTATCAACGTTTTGCTTTGTTATTGAGGGAATTAATAGGAGATTATCAGGTGTTTCTAATATTATTTTTAGAGTGTCTTTTCCTAATACATCGACTATGTTTTTTGCCTTTTTTTCTCCTATTCCTTTGAATAGTCCACTTGTGAGAAACTCTATTATTGAATCTTTTTCTTCTGGTTTACATCTTTCATAACTTTCTACTTGAAATTGTTCACCATATTTTTCGTGATTTACTAATTTCCCATAAAACATATATGTATCTATTTCATTTAGTTCATGAAAATATCCTGTAAATGTAATTGTTCTTCCTATGTAGTCAGCAAGAGATTCACTATTTGTATCTGAAACTCTAAAAATACCGATATTATAACCGGTATTATTTTTATATATTGATTTTGTGTAATTTCCTTTTATATAAATCATTACTGCTCTCCTATACAATATGGATATTCAATACTTTTTATTTTTACTTTGACTAATTCATTATGAGGAAGTTTTCCTTTTACTTTTACATATAAGAAATTCGATGTATGACCGTAGCTATAGCCATCTTTATATTCTTCTACTAGAACATTTTCTTCTTTATCAATAAACTTTTTCATGTAGTTTTCTTCTAATTCATGTGATACTTCAATTAACCTTTTAGCACGATCCTTTTTTATATTTCCTGGTAACTTACCATCCATTTTACTTGCTTTTGTCCCATGACGTTCACTGAATGGGAATACATGCAATTTTGAAAATTCTAATTTTTTACAAGTATCAATAGTTTTTTCAAATAATTCTTCTGTTTCTCCTGGAAAACCTACAATGACATCTGTTGAAATAGAAATATCTGGTCTTATTTGTCTAATTTCTTTTATTTTATTAAAGAAGAAATCCAAGTTATATTTTCTATTCATTGATTTTAGTATTTCATCAGAACCTGCTTGGATTGGTATATGAAGATGGTCTACAATTATTTTTGAATTTCTTAATACATCAAGTACTTCTTCATTTAATTCTGTTGTTTCAATTGATGAAATTCTTAATCTTTCTAATCCTTTTATTTTTACTAGTTTATTTAATAAATCGGCAAAGCTTGTATCTAAATCAGTTCCATATGATCCTGTATGTATTCCTGTTAGTACTACTTCTTTATAACCATTGTTTACTAAATCAGTTACTTCTTCTATTACTTCTGATTCTTTTTTACTTCTACATTTTCCTCTAGCAAATGGAATTATACAGTAACTACAGAAGTTATCACAACCGTCTTGAATTTTTACAAAAGCTCTTGTTCTTCCTGGAAATTCATTGATTCTCATGTCTTCAAATTCATTTAATCTTTTATCATAACTTTTTATAATTACTTCTTTGTTTTTAAAATATTCATCTAATAAGCTAACGATTTTTGCTTTATCTTTATTACCGATAATAATATCAAGACCATTTTCTCTATAATCTTTATTTGCGGCAATAAAACATCCCATTGCGACTACACAAGCATCTGGATTACGTTTTATGGCTTGTCTTATTGTTTTTCTTGACTTTGAATCACTATTATTTGTTACTGTACACGTATTAATTATATAAACATCACATATATCATCAAAGTCTTTTAAAACGTAACCTGCTTTTTTTAATTCGTTTGCGACAAATTCACTTTCATAAGTATTAACTTTACAGCCTAATGTATATATTCCAACACTTTTCATTTAATCACTACTTTCTTTATATTCTTGATACCAAGAAGATACTTTTTCCTTTGCTTTTTCATAATTGCTTTTGGCTTTTTCCTTGCCTTTTTCAATATATGGTTTATATGTATCATAAACATTAGTTAAATTTTCCTTGTCTGATTCGTATGCTTCTTGTGTTTCTTTATAGCCATCTTCTCCGACTGATTCTTTATATTTATTTAAAATACTATTTTTTACTTCAATTGCTTTTTCTTTTGCATTATTATAGACTTTTCCAGATGTTTCTTTTATATTCTCTTTATAATTAGGATATTTTGCTTCTATTTTAGAGTCTATTTTTTCATAAAGGTCTATGACTTTTGTTTTTGCTGAATCAGTTAAATCAGAGAACTTTTTACCTTTAATTTCTCCATCATAAAAGATAAAGTCTGTTAATGTGATAAAGGTGTTTTTTAAAGTTTTTTTATCAGTTGTTGTATCTACTTCTTTTTCAACATCACTTAGGTAATTTACTAAATCATTTTCTGTTGTTACTTCACTTTTATTTATTTCTAAGTCATCGTTTGTAATTATATTAGAATCTTTTGATTTGTTTGATTTATTTTTTAGAACTGTTTTATCTCTTGTTTCTACTTTAGTGGAATTATATAAGTAAAAACATACTCCACTTAAAATAATAATTATTGATATTAAAATAGTAATAATAAAATTCTTTTTCATTTTCTCATCCCCAATTACTTCTTTCATATTATATCACACTCATAAGTATTATTCTATAAATAAATGTTTTCTGGTAGTTAATCTTTTCCTTTTATTGAATCTCTATATTTAAAGATGTTTTCTGTTTTTATTAAGTAACACATTATACTGAATGAATAATCATAATATTTTCTTAATTTATATGTAGAAAGGTCTAAATATTTTTTATCTATTTCATATCTTACTCCCATCTTATTAATTACTTGTTTTACTGCTGTTAATAATGTTGAATTATATGATTTATATTTATCTATATTCTTTTCAAGATAGGAATACATTTTATCTAGAATCATTCTCTTTGTTTTTATTCCATTATTATTTATATTCTTGTAACTTAATATCAATTCGTTTATATCATCTGGTAAAATTGATTTTAAGTCATCATAATCTGTATCTATTGAAGATATTATTATTTTATCATCTAAATCATAGGCACAATACCCTTCTTTTTCTAAAATCAGAGGAATATTATGATAAATTATACTTCTAGCACTTGTTGAATATTTTACTTCATCATAATAGATTTTTATTTTAGATAATAATAGATCCATATTTAGAATAAACTCTATAAAATTAAGAAATGCGTCAAGTGATGTTTTTTTACTATTGATATTAATACCAATAAACTCTAAATATTCATAAACATCTAGATATGTTTTTCTAAATTTCCAATTATTAAATAAAAATTTATTTATAAATTCAAAATAAGTATAATGCTTTGTTTTATATGTGATACATTTACTATTTAGAACTTTTATCATTTTATTATATTCAACCTTATAATTAGATTTATCACTTAAATTAAAAATTGATATTCTCATACTACCACCTATATAAAGGTTAATAAATGTAGAAGAAAAAGTCAATCGAACACTTTAAGTATATAAATTTTATATATCTTTTTTCCTATTTAAATAAATTATTTATGGGAGCTTATATTAAAAATTCTGCATGGAAGCAGAAATTATTTTTATTTATTTATTTTATTTATTATCCAGTCTTTTATATCATTATAAACTAGGAGTTTATTATCTTCATGTAAAATATCATGGCGTAGATTATTATAAAGTTTATATGAGATATCTTTTATACCTGATTTTTGATATTTGTTATATATCTTTATTATACTTTTACCACAGTTACCTACTGAATCATTTGACCCTGATAATAAAAGTATTGGCATGTTCTTATTCATCTTTTTTATATTTTTATTTAGCCCTGTATAAATCATTCCATCACACATTTCTCTGAATAGTCCACATGATATATATTTTCCACGTAGTGGGTCTTTAATGTAGTTGTTTAGGTTATATTCACTTGATAATAACCAATCAAAATCTGTTTTATTTGGAGCAAATTTCTTATTATATGTTCCGAATGTTAAATCTTTTATCTTTTTAGTTGTATATTCTTCTCCTGATGTTTTTGATTCTTTTATAGCTATTTTTTTAACTAATTTTAGAAGTATAGGATTTGTATAACCTGTTCCTATTATTATCGATGCATCGACACTGTTGGGATATTTTATTAAAAATGATCGTAGTAAAAATGATCCTAATGAAAAGCCTAACATAATATAGGGAACGTTATGGTATCTTTCTTTTGTAATTTTAAAACATGTATTTATATCTTCTACTACATAGTCCCAACTTCCTGATGGTCCAAAATACATTTGCTTTCTCCCATTGTTTGTTGATAATCCATGACCTAGTAAATCTATTCCAACTACTATAAAACCATTATCTGTGAAATATTCTGCAAAGTCAGTATACCTCATGATATGTTCAGTTACTCCATGAGAAATTTGAATTACTCCGTTAATAGGTTTTTCTTCTGGAATAAATGTTACCATATGTATATTTGTACTTTTATCATTTGATAAGAAATATTCTTCATTTATTTTCATATTATCACATCCTCATATTATCAATTATACATCTCAAAATAAAAATAAGGCAATAAGCCTTATTTAAACTTTACATATTTAAAACCTAATTCTTTATATATATCATAAGCTCTTGGTAATTTTAGAATTCTTGCGAATAATAGATTATAAAATTCATCAAATAAAATTATTGAACATAAACATATTGATATTGTGAGAAATGCTTTTTTATTCATTTTTTTTGCTAGGTAAAATACAAAGGGAATTATTACGTACATTAATAATAATGCTGATAGTCCAAAAAATGTTACACTTCTTAGACAAACAAATCCATTTATACTTCCAAAATTTAATATTTCTTGATTATAGTCCCAGCATCTTTTTCCGGCTATTTCTAACATTCCCCATCCTGATATATATTCTAATATTCCAGTTGAGATGAAGCTGAGAAGAAATACTAATAAAGGCTTTTTTCTAAAACGATATGCTAGAAGAAAAATCATTATTGAGCCTGTTGCATATATATTTATCCAAGGTAGAAAGTTGCCACCTCTCCAATAGAATTCTTTCATTCCTCCATTGAAATAATAAAATATAAACTCATATAGCCACCCAAAGCATCCTGTTATAACTATTATTAAAGCAAAGATTCCAAGCCAAGATAATTTATCAAATTTATAATCTTTATTTAAATATTCGTTGTAAAATTTACTCATAATTTACTCCAGTAGTTTTATATTATTTTTTCTTTTTAGATTTATTTAATACGATTGAGCCTACTGCTATTAACAAAATAACAATAATTATTGCTGCTACACCTAGCCAACCTAGTGTTGAAACTATTTTACTTCCTAAAGACATGATAATTCCAGCTAATAATACTCCAAGCGATACAGCAATTATGCTTGTTTTAAAGTCTAATTTTAAAAAACTTGCGGCCAATGTTCCAGTCCAAGCACCTGTTCCTGGTAATGGTATTCCTACAAATAATAATAACGCCCAAAAAATTCCGCTATTACTTGCAGATTCTCTTAACTTTTTACCACCTTTTTCTCCCTTTTCAATACACCAAGTGAAAAACTTTTTTGTGAATTTTTTATCTTTACCCCATTCTAATACTTTTCTTGCGAATAAATAAATAACAGGTACTGGTAAAATATTTCCTATTATTGCGATTGGATAGTAAAGTAATAAATCTAGTCCTAAACTTTCTGCTATTGGTATTGCTCCTCTTAATTCTACTATTGGTACCATGGATACCAAAAATACTATTAAATATTTAATTACTATTGGTAGTGATGCCATAATTTCAACTCTCTTTCTTTTTAATTTTATTTTGTACGTAGGTTTATTATATCATATTAATCTCATTTTTTTCTTTTTTATATTTTTCTTATAAAATATATATCCTTAGAGTGTCAATCTTTTTACTTTTTCTGTATTTATTTTTTCCATTTTATTTTTATTTAAAGAAAGTACCAAATTAGGTTGGTTATTAAACATAATTTTCTTTGTTTCTCTTTCTATTGTTAGTGTTTTATCATCGATTAATGGAAGTACCATTGTTTCAAAAAATTCTTTGACTCTTTTTTTAGAATTCATTCTATTGTAAAGGTTTGCATAGTCTAAAACTGTTTTATTACCATTTAATGATAAAAAATAATTTAACATTTCATAGTCTGTTGAATGCCAATGTCTAGATGTTTGTTCATGGAGATTATGCACAATATATTCTTTCTCTAATTCTTTCTTTACGTTTATAAGCATGTATTTTAAAAATTTTGTAATATCATGAGAATTTTTACAATTATATATAATATCATCATAATTTGAATCGAAGTTTATTCCTCTATTAAAGATTATATATGGATATACACTATTATTTAATAAATACCACATAGCTATTGTTCTACTACTTCTTCCATTAATATCAAAAAAAGGATGTATGTATACAAAGTAGAAGTGCATTAATTGTGATTTAATAAATTGGTCAGTTTGAGCATTTGAAATTTTAAAATTATTTACAAAATCAAAATATAAATCCATGTATTCTGGAACTTTTACGTAAGGAAGGCCTTCGTCCATGGTACTATCTAATCTTCCATGACGTAATATATAAACAGGTGCTTCTCTATATATTTCTCCCATGTGAGTTATATCATGTTCATTTAATAAATCTTTACTTAATATTTTATATAGTTTTCCTACATTTTCTTCTGTAATATCTTCGCCCTTAAGAATGTATTGGTATCCTTTATATAAATTAATTATTCTATTTCTTTTTTCTATATCTTTAACGCTTTTTGCATCTTCTATAACTTTTTCAATTATTGACATTGAATCATTATAGCCTTCTACCGTATTATTTGCTTTTAATTCATGGGTTAACATTACTTTTTTAGAAAATTCTCTTGTATTCATAAAGTCTTCGCTTTGAAGAAACATTTCTAATTCTTCTTCAAATAATTTTAGTGATTCTAAATCTATTTTAAAAGGTATTCCGGATTCTGTTTTTAATGGCAAATTAGTTGTGAACATATTACCAACTCCTATCAAGTTATTTATTATACCATAGTTTTTTAGAAATTGGTTTTTATTATAAATAAAAAGAACATACTAGAATGTATGTCCTCCATCTACTGCTAAGTTTTGACAATTAATATTATATGCTTCTTCTGTACATAAGAATAATGTTGCCATTGCAATATCAATTGGGTCTTGTGGTCTTCCTGTTGGAATTGTATCTGTATATGTTGTGAATGTTGTATCTTTTTTGGAGTTATCACCTTTTGTCATGGTATCAAGCATTCCTTCCCATAATGGTGTTCTTATTATTCCAGGTAATACACAGTTGACTGTAATATTATCTTTTGCATATTCTCTTCCAAGACAGGCAGTTAATTCTAATACTCCAGCCTTTGTTACTGAATATATTGAACCATTTGCAGATGCTAATTTACTTGCGATAGATGACATATTAACAACTCTTCCACCACCTTGTTTTTTCATGATTGGTAAAATAGTCTTGCAACCATATATTGTTCCATTTAGATTTACTGCTAACATTTTGTTTAATTTATCAATATCCATATCAGCAATTGGTTCTAATGAACATATGCCAGCGTTATTAACTAATATATCAATACTACCTAATTCTTGATTGGCAAAGTTTGCAAGTTTTTTCCATTTTGAATAATTTGAAACATCTATTGGATAAGTTAATATCTTTGTACCATATACTTCTAATTCTTTTTTTGTTTTTTCTGCTGCTTCTAAATTTAAATCTGCAATTATTACGTTTGCATGTGCTTTTGCGAATTGTTTGGCAATTTCTTTTCCAAGACCCATGCTTGCTCCTGTTACTATTACATTTTTATTTGTAAAATCAAATTTTATCATTTTCTTTTCTCCTCTTTCTATTCTTTTAGCTTCTTGCTAGTCCATCAACTGATAGTATTACACCAGAAATGTATGACGCCATATCACTTCCTAAAAATAGATAAGCATTAGCAATATCTTCTGGTTCACCAATTCTACCTAATGGAATTGTTTTTATAAGTGGCTCTATCATTTCTTTTGGTAAGTTTTTAACCATATCTGTATTTGTGATCCCTGGTGCGACTGCATTTACTCTTATTCCTAATGGGGCTAATTCTCTTGCAAGGGACTTTGTCATACCATTAACTGCAAACTTACTTGTTGGATACATTACTCCGCTTGGTTGACCATAAATACTAACCATTGAACTGGTATTTAGAATCACACCTTTTGTCTTTTTTAAATATTTTACGGCGGTTTTAGAACATACATATACTGACTTTATATTTAAATTAGAAATTTTTTCATATTCTTCATCTGTATAGTCTTCTATTTTTGTTCGTGATGAGATACCAGCATTGTTTACTAAAATATCAATATGTCCATACTTAGATTCAATTTCATTAAATGTATTTTCTATATTATGTTCATCAGTAAGATTAGGATAATATCCGTCTACTTCATATTTATTATTTAATGATTTTAATTCTTTTACTGCTTTCTCTACTGTTTCATTACGTGAACCAAATATAATTACTTTAGCATTGTTTTCTAAATATTTTTTAGCAATGGCAAAGCCTATTCCTCTTGTACCACCAGTTATAATTGCAACTTTTCCTTCTAACATATTGTCCTCCTTCTTTTATATTCTACACTATTAGTATATCAGTTTAATTGTAGTCTAACGCAAAAAATTATTATGTTTGACAATATTAAGTAAAGTTAAATGTTTATTTAAACTTTAATAATTAAAATTAGAAATTATTTAATCTCTTATTTTGATGTTATTGGGGAAAAATGATGATGATTATATTGAAAATTACTATTTAAAAAAATTATAAAAAAAGAGAAGATTTTGTTATTAAATTCTTTCTCTTTTTATTTGTTGTATAAAAAACATTTGTCTTCATGGGAATTAATTATTCCTATTGCTTGAAGGTATGAATATATTGTTGTGGTACCTACAAATTTCATACCTCTTTTTTGTAGATCTTGTGATATTTTATCAGATAATTCGGATGTTGTTTTATCATTTTCATATATTATTTTTCCATCCCAGTAGATTTTTAAATAATTATAAAAACTTCCATATTCTATTATAATATTTTTATATATTTTACTGTTGTTTATGCTTGCTTTTATTTTTAATTTATTTCTGATTATATTTTTGTTATTTAAAAGATTATTTACTTTTTCATCTTTATAATTAATGACTTTGTCAATGTCAAAATTATCATAGGCATGTTCAAAAGATTTTCTTTTATTTAATATACATTCCCATGATAATCCTGCTTGAAATGTTTCTAAAATAAACATTTCATATAAATATTGTTCATCATAATTTAGTTTTCCCCATTCATTATCGTGATAATTGATATATGTTTCATTCTTTTCATTACACCAGTGACATCTTTCCATATTTGCTCCTTATATAAAATAAAAAGCAACTTGATAAGTTGCTTTAAATTACAAATGGTGCGAGTAACAGGAGTTGAACCTGCACGTCTATGACACTAGATCCTAAGTCTAGCGCGTCTGCCAATTCCGCCATACTCGCACATGAATGGTGGACCCTACAGGACTCGAACCTGTGACCGCCCGGTTATGAGCCGGATGCTCTAACCAACTGAGCTAAGGGTCCAATTCACATTGCTATTTAATAATAACATGAATTTTTGAGTATTGCAATAGAAAAAATAAAAAAAATAGAGTTTTCTCTCTATTTTCCTAACATATTTAATAAATTAATTTTAAACATATCTTTTTCAGGATTTGCTTTAGATATCATTACACCTTTATATGTTGATAATTCAGCTCTATGTCCTTCATCTAAAATTCCTTCTGGTGTTATGTTTGTTAATAAAATAATATTTTTTTCTGTATAAACTGTATAATGTAATACAATTGGACCATGAACTTTTTTGAATAATTCATCTGTTGGTAATTGTAATTCATAACTTATTGTTTTTGATTTTTCATCTTTTTTTACTTCTTTACCTAAAAATGTTCCTTTACGTAATTCTGGATAATAAGTGAATGTAAGCTTTTTATATGCTAACATATTATACTTTCTTACAGATCTTTCTTTCTTTCTAAAATCATTCTCATCTAAATATTCAAATATATAAGTGTTCTTCATATATTCAACCCCCTAATCACTCTGAAGGCCTACTGTACCTTCAATGTATTCATATTATACCACAAGTGTTGTATATTGTCAAACATTTTCTTTATTTTCAATACTTTGCAACCATTTAATAAGAAAAGAACTCAAAAATGAGTTCTTATTCTATTTTGTATATTGATATCCCTCTGTTTCAGTTGAACTTTGCGCAGCTTCTTGTTCTATCAATTGATCTATAAATTCTTCATATTCATAAGTTTCATCGCTAGTTCCACTTGTACTTGTACTAGGTGTTTCTTCAAGTTGTTCTGTACTAGAAGATGAATCTCCAGATGGTGATTTTTTATCAAATTCAGCTCCTGTTTGATTAGGGTCTGGTAATTCTTCACCTGTTTGGTCTCCATCACCATTTGTTGTGATATTTTCTACTGAATCATCTAAGTTTCCATTTTCATCAGAATGGTCTTCATCAAAATCAACATTACCACCAAATTCATTTTCGTTTACTTTTTCATCGTTAGATGAATCTTGGTCACTATTGTTTTTATCAATTGTTCCATTGGCTTTGTCTATTTGATCTTGGAATTGTTGATCATCTTTCTTTATTTCTTCTTCTATTTGTTCAGCTTTTTTATCTTCTTCTTTTTGCATTTCTTTTTGTGTTTCTTCTGCTTTCTTCTCAGCTTCTTGTTTTGCTTGTTCATTTTCAGATGCTATTTCAGAGTTAACTTGATTTTCTAAATTATTTCTAACACCATCTGGTATTTGACTAGCCTCAACAGTTTCTCTTGTTTGCTCACTAGAATAAGTTGTATGTGATTCTTGCCATGAATATTTTTCTTGATATGTTTCTGATGTTGTCATAACAACTCCAGAACTATATCCATAGCTTTCTTCATTTTCAAAATGCCAATTTACAGCTTCTTGGAACTCTTGTAGTTTACTTAGTTCTCTATGTTCATCATCAATTACATAAATATTTTTTTCTTTTAATTCTTTTTCAAATGCAGATTTATATTGTTCGTATAAAGGATTTGTGCTATCAGATTCACTAGTAAGTGAAATTGTTTCGATAGTTCCAAATTTGCTTTCTGCATAATTACATAATCCTAAATCATTTAAGAAATCAATTGTTGAATCATCTAGTGTTTCATCTACTTCTAGATTCTGCCACATAATTTCTCCAGCTGCAATCATTGGTGCAACTGATAGTTTATATGAAGCAAGGGTTGCATAATCATCAGCATGAGCAATTCCTTCTGTTCTTACTTCTTGAGTAATTGGGAAGTCGGTTTTTACTGCTGAATAGAATTCTTTTATTTTTTCTAACTTTTCATCGCCTGTTGCTGTCTTTGCAGCTAAGAACATTTGATGATATTTATTATAGAATGCTTTTCCTTCTTCTGAATTGATTAATCCTGACATATCTACTGGGTGTTCACTTGTTTCTATTACATATGCTCCCATTAATTGTAAGCTTGCATCTTTATATGATCTTGTAAGTGAATCTTTTGAAACATCAGTACCATTAAAATATGCTTTTAATTCAGTTTTTGAATAGTCATTATATGCTTGTTGTAATGCAACCATTTCATCAAAGCTTAATGCTGCTCTTACATCAACGGTTTCTCCTGCAGCATTTTGGTATGAACCTGTATGTGCATCAGCAAAACTTTCATTGAATCCTATTATACTCTTTTGTAAATTTGACATAGATTCTTTTTGTACTTGGCTTGTTGTTACATCAAGTAATTGTTTAACAGTACAATTATTATATGAACTATTATCTCCTACAATAATAATTCCGTTTGTACTATTTTTGTCATCTTCAAGATTATTCATTGAAGCAATGTTACTATTATTCATTACTCCTTCTCGAGTTTGACGTTTAGAGCAACTATATATTCCTCCACCTATTCCGAAAATAAGAGCTACTGAAACAATAACAGCGGTTACTTTTTTACCTATTGGGGAACGTTTTATCTTTTTCCATAGTCTTTTTATAAAATTTTCTTTTCTAGGACTTGTTGTACGGTCATTATCATCATCGTTTTCATTTTCGTTGTCGCTTTCATCTTCATTTTCATTATCGAAATCGTCATCAAATGCGTCCTCATCATATCCATCTATTGGTTGATCATCGTCAAAGTCATATTCAGAAAAATCAAAGTCATCATCGCCATTATTTTCTTCATTGCTACCTTCTTCGTTTGATTCTTCACCACTATTTTCTTGAGAACCATCATTATCATTTCCTGCAGTTTCGTTTGAGTCTTGTTCTCCTTGTTCTTGACTTCCGTTATCAGAGTCTTCATTTGTTTCTTCTTGTGAACCATCATTATCGTTTTCTGCAGTTTCATTTGAGTCTTGTTCTTCTTGTTCTTGGCTGCCATTATCTGATTCTTCGTTTGCTTCTTCTTGAGAACTGTCATTATCATTTCCTGCAGTTTCGTTTGAATCTTGTTCTTCTTGTTCTTGACTGCCATTATCTGATTCTTCGTTTGCTTCTTCTTGAGAACCGTCATTATCATTTTCTGCAGTTTCATTTGAATCTTGTTCTTCTTGTTCTTGGCTACCATTATCTGATTCTTCGTTTGTTTCTTCTTGAGAACTGTCATTATCATTTCCTGCATTTTCGTTTGAGTCTTGTTCCTCTTGTTCTTGACTGCCATTATCTGATTCTTCATTTGTTTCTTTTTGCTCAGTTTTATCTGCATCGCTTGATGTTGTTCTTGTACCACCTTTTTGAAAATCTGATGTTTTTTTCTTAGTTTTTTGGTATCCATTTTCTTCATCACCGTTTGATGTGGCACTTTTCTCTCTGCTTTCTTCTTGTTCTGTATCGTTTTCTTGTGAGTCTTCTTCACCTGTGCTATCAGTTTTTTCTGCTGCTTCTTCTGTCTTAGATTCTTCTTCTTTTTTGTCAGCTTGCTCTGAATCAGAAGAATTTTCAGATTGTTGTCCTTCATTTTTTCTTTTTTCTTTAGTTTTTTGTTTTTCCTCTGCATTTTCACCAGTTGACTTAGTTCTTTCTAATTCTTCTTCTATAACTTCTTCAATACTTGGCTTTCCAGTTTGATTGTTATAATAATTTCCATCTGATGATTGTTTTCTTTTAATTAGTGCACCAACTGATCTTTCTGTAAAATTATTAAAATTTTCAATAAATTCTGTTGATGATACTATGTATAATGTATCAGTATTAATTAAACTTTGAATTGCTCTTCTTCTTGCTAATTGTTCTATTTCTTTTGCTTGAAGTTCTAATTGTTCTTGAAGCGAGTCATTTCCATATTTTGCTGCAACAGATTTTGCTTCTTCTAATTTCTTGATATCATCTTGAAGCTCGATATCATTCTTAATAAGATTTTGTATTTTAGGTTCTAATATTTTTTCTAAATCTTCTTTTATCTCATCATATGGTCTTTCTTTTACTCTACCATCTTTTGTAAATACAAAAACTTTTGTTTTATCCTGATCATATTTACATATTACAACATTTCTTATTTCGTTTTTACCTTTCATTTAAAAATCCCCCTTACTTTCGTTTTTTTCTTCCTGTGTAAGTCCAACCGTTGTCTAATAAGTCTCTATCGTTATATGAACTCCATTTTGTTTTTGTTGATGCACTACTTTCTAACGTTCTAGATTTTGTACTCTTATAACATACTGTTCCATATAATTTTTCTGTTCTTGTTGCTTTTTCTGTTACTGTTACTGTTCCATATATTGGAATTGTTTTTGTTGTAAATCCTCCACATTCTGCTTCATAACTTGTTGATGTTGATGAAGATGATGAACTTGATGAAGATGATGATGTATTACCTGGAGTAGTAGTACTTGATACACTAGATAAGCCTCCTGTATATGTATACTTATCATAGTAGTAATTTGGTAATGTTGTACATGTTTCAGAACAGTAACTATAATCAGCTCCTACAAATTTATAGCTTGTATTCGCTGTATCTCTTGGTGGATTTTTATAACTTGCTCTTCCTTCGTATCTCCAACTTCCAACAGATGATTGAGTATATTTTGTAACATTATTTATTGTTGTATATGTTGTCGTTGTTGTTGTTGCGTAAATTGTATTGTTTATTTTTACGTAGTTATATTTGTTACATGATTTTTCTTGATAAGAACCGGTTTGTCTAACTTCTTGTCTTTGACGAGCATATGTTTTTTGATATGTTCCAATTTGTTCTTTTCTTTTTAACATTTGTAGTTTGTATAAACAACTTTCACTTCTATCATTACAATTTATTTCTTTTGTTCCACAACTTGTTTTTGACCAACTTGACCAATTTGTCCATTTTGAAAATTTTGCACTTGTTGTTTTTTTGTATTCATAAACATACTTAGGCTCATATGATGGTGTTGGTGAGTCTGATGGTTCAGGTGATTGGTCACATTCTTTTCCAACACATGGCTTATCAGTTGGCTTTGTTGTTGGCTCATCTGTATCAGAAGGTGTTGTTGATGGTGAGGAAGAATTACAGTTATCTCCTTTACAACTATCATCAGATGGCTTAGTACTTGGAACATAATATATACCATTTTTTATTGTTCCTTTTATTGGTACTGTTGATGATGGCTTTGAACTTTTTATTGGTACAGATGTTGATGTTTTTTGCTTTTCACAAATATATGAATCACAATATGTATAACAACCTAAATGAACTAAAATATAATCTTCTTTTTCACTGTCTTTTAGGTTTACTTTTAATAAATATTCATCATCTAATTTTGTTATTTTTACATAACTTTTTTCTACATCTACTGCTTTGTTGTTTTTGTCTATCAAGGCAACAATTATTTTTTTACCAATCATATCACTTAAAGTCATTGTGTCTGATTCTCCAACTTCTTTAGGTAATCTTTCATCAGTATAATATGATATCGCTGCTTCTTTCATTTTGTCTAAATTGTCAGAAAAAATTTGTGATGTTAATGCTTCTATGCCTGAAGTATCACAAGTTCCTGTTTTACATTCTTTTGTTTCTATTGTTGGTGATGTAAATTTTGGTATTATCCAAATTAATAGAAAAACAAAAATAATTAATAAAATTAATTTAATTACGAAGTTTCTTATAGGAAACCCTCTTTGTTCATATTCTTCTGTATACATACTTAAAACTCCCCTGCTCTCGTTTAGTGCTTATGATAACACTGGTATCGTTATTTGTCAATGTTCTTTTTAATTTTAACTACTGTCATACCGGCATTAAAATTATTGATTTTGTAGTCATCAACATATTTATTTTTTCTTAATGTTTCTTGAGTTACTTTTTTTATTATTCCTGTACCATTACCATGAACTATAACAACTTGTTCTGTTTTTATTTTGTAGTGATCTGCAATAAAATCATTTATTAAAATCCTGGCGTAATCTCTATCAATGCCATGCAAATCAAGTGTTGGTAAATGATCATATAAGCTCATCATAATTCATTACTTCCTCTAGGTCTGGTATTGAATATCTAGAACCAATTCTAGTTACTGATATTGCACTTGTTACTGATGAATAGTGAATGGCTTTTTCTAAATCATATCCCTGCCCTAAAAAATATGTTATAGCACCATGAAATATGTCACCTGCTCCAGTTGAGTCTTTGGCAACAACTCTTACACTTGGAACTATTTTACATTCACCATTTATTTCTGTAAAACTGCCGGCTGCTTCTAGTGTAATAATTACTGTATTATTAAAATATGCTTTTAATTGCTTGTAAATGTCAGTTAACTTTTCTATATTTTTTACGTCTATTTTTTCATTTGTAAACTTTTCCGCGAAATCTTTTGAACATACTAAATATTTTACTTTCTTTCCAAGGTGTCTAGTATCATCTGTTAATCTTCCGGCATCTATTACGCTTAGTGCATCTTTATTGTTGTCTAAAACTTCTTCTGCTGTTTCTGGATGTTCTCCATCTATTAAAATTAAATCTGCTTTTTCTTCTACTGTTTGATTTAATTTTCTTATTGGATCTTTTTTTGAAGTTATAATTGTCCTTGAACCATTATTCATATTTGCTATTATAAAACTACTTGAAGTATTATGATTTTGTTTTTTTTCTAAGTACTTTGTGTTTGCACCTATTTTTTCAAACTCTTCTTTCACTTTTTCTCCATAATAGTCATCTCCAACAATTGAACAGATTGTAGTATCAATTCCCCATTTTGCAAGAAGATATGCACCATTTGATGCTGGACCTCCACCACATTCTATATGATTTTCTATTCTATATTTATAATTTTCAGTTGGGTATTCATTTACAGGCAATGTTGTATCGTATGTAGAGTGTCCTACACATACTGCTTTCATATTCTCACATCCTTCTTCTTTATTATAGCAGAAAAAAAGATATTTTATAGTCATAAATACCTTTTTTATTAAAATGTCCAGGAATCAAATATTCTCAACTTTTCTATATAACTTACAGGTGTTTCAATGCCTGATATTACTGGATAATAAATTATGAAAAATGCTATTACAAATATCATATATAATGGAATTAAATACTTTAATTTATATTTTTCTTCTATGCTTTTAAATAAATTTACAATTCCAAGCATCATGAATGGAAGAACCGGAAAGTAATGGTATAAGAACATTACTCTTCCAATAAAGGCATATGGTAACCAAAGTGATAACATTGATACAACAATTATAAATGATTGTTTGTCTTTTTTCCTTATTAGCTTTATTAATGAATATAAAAAGCCAATTATTCCCATCCACCATATTACAATATTACCAATTCCTGATATTGTTTCTTTTGCGTCATTATTAAGTATTTCTTGATGATACCAAACTGGTTTATAACTTATTGGCCATGTATACCATTTAGATGAAAAGTAATGGGTTGCATTTAATTTTGAATGGTAATTGTACATATCTTTTTGTTGATTTATTATATTTTCAAAATTTGTTGTATGATTTAGCTTATTATTTGGAAATATTAAATATAGACTGCTATATATAAATAATGGAATAACTACAAAAAATAGTGTTCCTTTTAGTAAATTTTTAATATTAAGTTTTTTATTTTTTACTAGATGAGTAAAGAATATTATTGCAAGTGCTATGCCACCATACAGACCGGTCCATTTTACTGAGACGGATAGCCCGAAAAATATTCCTGATAATAGAAGACAAAATGTTTTATTATTTTTTGTGTATTTTACCATAAAGTATGATGCTAAGAGTATAAATAATATTAGGTGACTATCTACAGTTCCCATTCTTGTTTGGGCAAAATGAAATGTATCGAAGGCCATTAATAGACTTGCAAAAATAGCATATTTTCTCTTTTTAAATAGTTCTTTTGCAAATACATACATTACTGCAATCATTAATATTCCAGAGATATTTCCCATTAATCTATAATTGAATGGTGATAGATAGTTACTTATATATATTGGAATTGCTTGTATTAGTTTTCCAAGAGGTGGATGCGTCCATTCATATGTTTCCATACCTTGAGTGTACTCATAAGCTGTTCTTGCAAAATAAATTTCATCAAAGTAACTGGAGTTCATATAACTTATTTTATTTGGTATTGTATTTTGCTCATCATTTAATGATTTTATATGTTTTTTATTGTAAATTACATCTTCTATTTTAATTATTTCTTTATTGTTATTATAAAAAGCAATTTCTCCAATCGATGATTTTTCTAAAAATAATATTTTTATATATTTTCCTTTGGATATAATTCTTTCTTCTTGCCATGATAGCGCACCTGTTCCGACATAATCATTTATATAAGTATATTTTTTTCCATCGGTTGATGAATATAATTGATATTTAGCATTACATTCACCATTAAATATTTTCATTTTTATTATATCTTCTTGATTTTTTAGTTCAATTATTATGTTGTCTGTTTTCTCTACTCTTAAAAAAGTATTTGGATTTATAGTTGATCCTAAATTTATAAATGATATAACACTATATGCAATTAAAATTATGCCTAACGCTATATAATCTTTAATATTTAGTTTAGTATTTTGTTCATTTAAAAAACTCTTTAACATTTTATGGTTCCCCTTTTTTATTTTATAGCAATTAAATTTCTTTTTAATAGTATTATAGTATTAATTTTTTTATTTGCAACCAAAAATATTTTAATTGTTACTTAAAAAATAAATGAAAGTTATAATTATTTTTTAGATTTCATTTAATTTAATAATGTTTTTTTATAGAGATAATTGTTTTTTAGAACTATGGAGGTTTTAATTTAAAAAAAGATTGAAATATAATGAGATGAGTATCTATTTCAATCTTTAAAATAATATTTTTACTTCAATTTATAATTAGAAGTAAGAATGTTTAAACATTTATTTTTTTAGTTTTTTATATAATCGTTGGATTTACAGTATTTAAAGTAAATTACTTTCTATCCCCAGATTTGATTGCGGCTTGTACCACAGTTTAGTTCGGGACGCCTTAATATAAATTTTTGTTAGACGACTTCTTTAACATTTAAATATTAATCACTTATTCTTACATTAACCCCATCTATATTTTTATATACTCGTTTTTCATTTTTAGAAACTTTCTTCTCTATTTCATCTGCTAAATCAAAACCCAACATTTCAGATAGACCCATTAAGTAAATAGCAATATCTGCTAATTCTTCATTCAAATCATCCTTTTTCTTTTTCCAAGCATCGTATGCTTCAGCCACTTCTCCATATAGAAAACAAAATTCTTTATTCACATCAGTTGTATTAAATCCTTTATTTAATTTATTTTGCCATATATCTTTTTGAATCTTTTTTATATCCACGTTTTTCCTCCTTAAAATCATTGCAATATTCTATTACCTTATTAACATTATACTCTAAATATTTTGTTATTACACAGATGCTATTTATAGTATTTTTTCTTCAAAATCATATAAATGAATCATTATACACTGAATCACCTACTTTATATTTATATCACCTATCACTGCAAAAAACAGATTTATCATTTATTTTTTTTGCTTTTACACATTTTCTCTATAACAGCGGTATATACTAAAATATATTTAGCACTAATAAACTAATATAATATTTTTTAACTATATATGAACTCTAATTCCTGGTTCTTTTTCCATTTCAATTAGTTTATCGATTATATCGTCAGTTACTACATTGGTATTGACTTGTAAATTATCATAGTTGATATTTACTTTGGCTCTTTGCATTGCCATTATAAATTTATTTTTTATCATACTTATATATGTTAAAAAATTGTCAAAATATTTTTGTGGAACACCATTTGATATTTCTTGATTATTATCTATACATATTAGACTTGGAATATTACCAATAATCATCCTAAATAATCGCTTAATATCTGGTATACTGTTTCCTGGATATGCATCAATAATTGAAAATCCTACTGTTTTATCAAAAAATAGATTTCCTAGTGAGCATGTATCTATGGTTAAATTTTCTTTATTCATTTCAATAATATCATTAAATAATTTATCATAGATTTTTTGATTTGCTTCAGCTCTTAGCCTTATTTCTTCTAAATATGTACTAAAAAAGAGTTCATATTCTTCTAATGTTTTGACAAAATCTAAAGATGAATGAAATTTATATTCATCTTTCATTTTTTCAAAGGATGTACCTTTTGCGAGATATTCTTCAACAACAACTTGATTTCCATCAATTTTTATTTGACTAATTGGTCCAGCAAAATTAACTCCTTTTTCATTTAATCTTTGTGTTTTTTCTATTTCATTTTTGTAATCACCATATCTAATCATATATAAATATTCTCCTTCTATATATATATGATGTGTTTTATTGCTTTCCTTAATTTTCTTCAATTTATTTGTATCAATCATGATTATCACCTTCTATGTAAATTGTAACATAAAAAAGACTAGTTTTACCTAGCCTTTTCATACTTTATTATTTATTGCTTTCAGACTTGATAGCGGCTTGTGCAGCAGCAAGTCTTGCGATTGGTACTCTAAATGGAGAACAAGATACATATGTTAGACCAATCTCGTGACAGAATTCTACACTTGATGGGTCTCCACCATGTTCACCGCAAATTCCTAATTTGATATTAGGTCTTGTTTGTTTACCTTTTTCTACTGCCATTTTTACAAGTGCACCTACACCTTTTTGATCAATTCTTGCGAATGGATCTTGTTCATAAATTTTCTTATCATAGTATGCACCTAAGAATTTACCAGCATCATCTCTTGAAAAACCAAATGTTAATTGTGTTAAATCATTTGTTCCAAATGAGAAGAATTCAGCATCTTCTGCAATTTCATCAGCAGTAATTGCGGCACGTGGTATTTCAATCATTGTACCTATATGATATTCAATATCAGATTGCTTTTCTTTTTTAACAAGTTCTGCAGTTTCTACTACTATATTTTTTACATATCTTAACTCTTTAATATCGCCTACTAATGGTATCATGATTTCTGGTGTTGTATCATATCCATCTTCTTCATGAACCTCAATTGCTGCTTCCATCAATGCTCTTGTTTGCATTCTAGCAATCTCTGGATATGTAACATCTAATCTACAACCTCTGTGTCCCATCATTGGGTTAAATTCATGTAATTCAGCACATTTTGCTTTTAAATGCTCTACAGTTACTCCCATATCTTTTGCCAATTCTTCGATATCTTTTTCTTCTTTTGGTAAAAATTCATGTAGTGGTGGATCTAGATAACGAACTGTCATTGGGCGACCTTTAACTTCTTTATACATTGCTTTGAAATCACCTTTTTGGAATGGGATTAATTCGTTAAGGGCTTTTTCTCTTTCTTCTACAGTTTCAGATAAAATCATTTTTCTGATTGCAGGTATTCTTTCTTCATCAAAGAACATGTGTTCTGTTCTACATAAACCTATTCCTTCAGCTCCTAATTCAATTGCTTTTTTTGTATCTCTTGGATTGTCTGCATTCGTTCTAACTCCAAGTTTTCTATATTTATCTGCCCAGTCCATAACACGACCAAATTCTCCAACTATTTTAGCATCTACTGTTGGTATTTCTCCATCGTAAATATTTCCTGTTGATCCATCTATTGAAATGATATCTCCTTCGTGATATGTTTTTCCAGCTAAAGTAAATTCCTTCTTTTCTTCATTCATGTAAATGTCTCCACATCCTGATACACAACATGATCCCATACCACGAGCTACAACTGCTGCATGAGATGTCATTCCACCACGAACAGTTAATATACCTTGTGCTGCTTTCATTCCTGATATGTCTTCTGGAGATGTTTCAAGTCTTACTAAAATTACTTTTTCACCTTTTCCACCAATACCTAATTTTTCCGCATCTTCTGCAGTAAATACTACTTTACCACATGCTGCTCCAGGAGATGCTCCTAATCCTTTTCCGATTGGAGTACTGTTTTTTAATACATCAACATCAAATTGAGGATGTAATAATGTATCTAAATTTCTTGGATCAATCATTAATACAGCTTCTTCTTCTGTACGCATTCCTTCATCAACTAAATCACAAGCAATTTTTAATGCAGCTTGTGCTGTTCTTTTTCCATTTCTTGTTTGAAGCATATAAAGTTTTCCGTGTTCAACAGTAAATTCCATATCTTGCATATCTCTATAATGATTTTCTAATGTTTGACAAACTTTTTTGAACTCTTCAAATGCTTCTGGGAATTTTTGTTCCATTTCTGCGATATGCATTGGTGTACGAACTCCTGCTACTACATCTTCACCTTGTGCATTTGTTAAGAATTCTCCGAACAAACCTTTTTTACCTGTTGCTGGATCACGAGTGAATGCTACACCTGTTCCACAGTCATCTCCCATATTTCCAAATGCCATTGATTGTATATTAACAGCTGTTCCCCATGAATATGGAATGTCGTTATCTCTTCTGTATACGTTTGCTCTTGGGTTATCCCATGAACGGAACACTGCTTTTACTGCTCCCATTAATTGTTCTTTTGGATCTTGTGGGAAATCTTTTCCGATTTTTTCCTTATACTCTTTCTTGAATTCGATTGCTAATTCTTTTAAATCATTTGCATCTAATTCTACATCTAGTTTTACACCTTTCTTGGCTTTCATTTTATCAATTAATTCTTCAAAGTATTTTTTTCCTACTTCCATTACGACATCGGAATACATTTGTATAAATCTTCTATAACAATCCCAAGCCCATCTTGGATTACCTGATTTTTCTGCAAGGGTTTCTACAACATCTTCATTTAAACCTAAATTTAAGATTGTGTCCATCATTCCTGGCATTGAAGCTCTAGCTCCAGAACGAACGGAAACCAGCAAAGGATTTTCTCTATCTCCAAATTTCTTACCTGTTGTTGATTCTAGTTTTATTATGTGCTCATCAATTTGTTTTTTTATTTCTTCGTTAATCTCTCTGCCATCTTCATAATATTTTGTACAGGCTTCTGTCGTTATCGTGAAGCCTTGTGGAACGGGTAAGCCTATATTAGTCATTTCTGCTAAATTTGCACCTTTTCCACCTAAAAGGTTTCTCATTTCTGCGTTACCTTCATTGAATGAATATACATATTTCATTAGTTTTATACCCTCCTTGTCATATTCTATGACACCCTAAGTATACCAAATTAAATTTATTAAAACAACAAAAAAGAGCACATAGTGTAAATGTGCCTTATAAAACTTTTTTATAATTATTCTCTTTTAATTATCTTATTTTTTAGTCTTTTGTTTACCTACAGATTTTTGCAATTCTGCTACTTGTTTTGATGCTTCAGCGATTGCTTCTTCAAGTGTTAACTGTGGATTGTTTTGAAGTATAGCAAATACAAGTCTATCAAATGCATTCATCTCATGTTGTGAACTATTTTGAGCACCACCTTGACTTTGTTGTTGTGTAGCATTTTGTGTAGTACTTTGTGCAGTGTTTTGTCTTTGTTGTTGTCTTTCAGAATTTTGTTTTGCTTTTTTAGCTTCTTCTGCTGCTTTTTCTTGTTTTAATTTTTCATCTTTACATTGTTGGATGAAAGCTTTGTGTTCATTAATAAAATTATTATATTCTAATGTTGTTTCTTCCTGTTCTTCTATAGCTTTATTTGTTTTACTTTTAATAACACCATTAGATGCAGCTAGTGCTAATGTTCCTAATGCAAGGAATGGTCCTGCTACTGGTATTGCAAGAGTTGCTAACGCACCTGCTGTTGTTGCAATACTTGTTACAAGTTGACCACGTTTCATTGCAGCTATATTATTTTCTTGTTCTTTATGCTTTTTTTGATATTTTCTTACTAAATCATTACCTTTTTTATACTCTTCTTTTGGTTTTAATTTTCCTTGTACTCTTAAAGCATCATATTCTTTTTTCTTATCTTTAGTTTCTTTTTTTCTTTTTAATAGAGTTTGTCTTTTTTTATTGTTTGATTCAATACCATATTCATTGATAATGAATGAACTTGCAGCTGCTGCTAATGCAAATGGAACAGATATATGCCATGTTGCAAAAGCTAATATCGCAGTTGCTCCCATTGCTAAACCTCTAAATGTGTTAGCTACTTTAATTGGACGATTTATTGCACTATTGTCCATTGCTTCATCACTGGTAGCATCTTCAATTTTTTTTGCTATTTTATCTTTTGCACTCTTACTTTTTTTTGTGAATATATCATATAATTTACTAAACATAATAATTTCCCCCTTTATGTAGTTTCTAGACTACATCCAAATGCTTGTAATTATCACTTCATTGTTGTGCTCATATTATAATACTTTTTCCTTTATTTGTCAACCTTTTTCATATATTGCTTAAATTAATTGCTTAATAAATTGCATGAAAAAAAGAATTTTTTGTTAAAAAATCAATTAATAAAATTATATATATATATCAATTTTTTTATGTAAATATTTAACTATAAAATTGTAAAATTAAAACGCAGGCAAGTTTGTCTACGTTCAGTCTTTTATTATTTTTATGATTTATTATTTATAAAACGCTTCTTTTTCCATGTATTTAAAACCTACTAGCTCATTGTTATTATTGATTGCCAATAAAAGTTCATGTTCATCTGATGTGTAATTGTATATTGTATTTGAGCTTTGCGCTGGTTTATAAATATTGTTTTCTTCTGGTTTAGAGAAGTTTTCTAGTACTTTTTTTACATCATCTTTAAATTTTAGATTATCTAATTCAAAGTATACTTCTTTTGTGCTTTTATACCAATTTACTTTTAAACCAACTACCTCGCATTCTTTCAATTTGATTGTTTCTGGTGATTTTTTTGATAAATATACTGTTATTTCAGCATCTTCATAAGTTTTATTTTTTAAAGTAAGTTGGTTTGATGGAATATCATTGATAGTTGCTGTTTCTATGTCAATACCAGCATAGTTTGGATTTAATTCCCAATTAGTTGATAAATATTTTGATAAAGTATCGCCTAACATGTATTCATTATCAAATAACTTAATACTTTTTATTGATATTTCTTTTGTAGAATCTTTTATTACTTCTTTTGTTGATGTTTCTACTCTAGCTTCTTTCTTATTTGTATTTGTTGCTAATGATATTATAAAAATTGATGTTAAGCAAAGAAGAAAAATTATAATCACCATTAATGCTAATAGAATATTTTCTTTTGGCTTTGATGTCCTTTTTTGTTGGACTTTTATCATTTCTATTTCTTTTTCTGGTAATTCTGGTTTTTTTGTTTTTATGTTATTTTGACTAGTATTTTGTTTTATTCTTTCACCACATCTTGTACAGAAGTTTGTGTTTTCTTTTAGTTTGTTTCCACAGTTAGTACAATACATAATTATTACTCCTTTATATTCAATTTATTTATTTTCATTTATTAATTCTAATAATTCATCTTTTGTTTTTAAACCATTCCACTCTTTTGTTAATTTACCATGTTCAAATATTTTTAGAGCTGGTATTGATGTTATGTGATATCTTCTTGTGATAGCCATAAAACGATCTGTATTTATTCTTACTAATTCGTATTCTGTTATATCTTTTTCTATTTCTTCTAATATTTGAGATAGTGCTTTACATGGTCCACACCAATCTGCATAAAAATCTACTAATACTTTTTCATGTTCTATTATTTCATTAAATTCATTTATACTTTTTATTTCTTTCATAATATATATTCCTTCTCTTTTAATATTTATTTAATACTGATTCAATATTACTTACATCATCTAATTTATGTAATTTTACTAATTGCTCTACTGTACTTTTATCAACTATTTTATGTTTTAACATTAAATCTAGAGTTTTTAAGTTTGCTTCATTTTTACTTATTTCTTTATTACTTAGTTGTTTTCCTAAATTATATATTTCTTCTACTGAGTTTATGAAATTAGAAGAATGTGATGATAGTACTGGTGTATTATATATTATTTTATTTACCATAGTACTACTTGTAAATAACTCTGTGTTTTTTAATGGAATCATTAAGCATAGGAACACAGCAAATAATACTATCCATCCTTTTACAAAAGCAATTATACCTCCTAATATTTTAGAAGGAAGGATTAAAATAATCGTTAAGTTTACTATTTTCTGGATAAATTTAGAAACTTTTAATAATATTTCGTATAATGTTAATAGTATGGCAAATACTATCATAAAGGCAATTGCTTGATAAAGCAAAATATTCATTACTGAAAGCCCTTCAACTACGCCAGTTATTTTAAAGAATGGCAAAACTATACATAGTATATTTCCTAATATTCCTTTTAGAGAATATGAAAGTACAAAAACAACTATGATACCAACTAATGCGAACAATTCTCTTATAGCTCCATTTTTAAAGCCAACTATTATAAACATAACTAATAAAAGAATAATACCTATATCGAATACATTTAACATATTTCTACCTCCTACATTATATATTCATTATAAACTATTTAATGATTTTATGCTATAATAATTTACAGGTGATAATATGTTAGATGAATATATGATTTCTTTAGGATTTGATGATGAGCAACTTAAGTTATTAAAAAATTCTTATGTTCTAAATAGATATTCTTCATCAACTATACTTTTTAATATGAAAAATATGGTTAATTATTTAAGAAGACAGAGTCTTAGTAATAAAGAAATTGTATCTATCATCTTAACTATTCCAGATTTAGTTTTTACAAGTATAGAAAATATTAAATCTAGAGTTGATGAAATGGCTTCTTTGAAATTTAATAAAATAGATACTTTTAATATGATTAAGGAATATCCTTATTTGATATCTTTATCTTTTCAAAAAATTAAGAATAAAATTTTATGTTTTTATGAATTAGATTTTACTGATAAAGAGATTAAAAATATATTTTTAAAGAAACCTGATATATTTAATATTGATAATTCTCTTATTAAGAAAAGATTTAATACATTTTTAGATAAAGGATATTCTAAGAATGAGGTTATTAATATAATTAATATTGAACCAGAGATTATTGATTTTAATTTGAATATTATAAATAAAAGAATGATAGAACTTAAGAATATGGGGTTCAGTGATCAGGATATAATAAAAATAACTACTTATTTACCTAAACTTTTAATAGATGATATTAGTGGTATTAGTTCTGAATTTACTAGTTTTATTGATTATGGTTATTCGGAAATAGATATTATTAATATTGGAAAGAAAATACCTGCAATTTTTTCTGATAATTATTTAGATAGTGTTATTTCTAAACTTAATTATCTTGAAGAATTTGGATTTAGTAGAAATAATATAATTACTATTACTTGTAATAATGTTTATATTTTATTATATTCTATTGATTATATTAAATGGAAATTTAATAATTTTAGGGAGTGTGGTTTATCTATAGATGATATTATTAAAATGACTGTTAATTTTCCTACTATTATTGGTTATGGTACTTTGAATATTAAAGAAAAAATGGATTTTTATAAAAAAATTAATTTTGTTGATATGATTATTAATGATAGTAAATTATTAAGTTTTAGTTTTGATATTATTAAGAGTAGATATGAAATAATTACTGATAATAAAATAGATAATTCTTTTTATAAAGATTTATTTGAAGATAATGTCGTTGTGGAAGACTTAAAAAATTATTTATTTTGTGATGATGAGACTTTTTATAATAAATATGGTGTTAGAACTTATTAATATGAAAGGAGTTATAAGTAATGGATGTTTTAATTAGATATGGTTTTTCTATTGAGGAGATTAAAAATATGATGGATTCTAATCCAGACATTTGTAATGTGGATGATAGTGTTATATATAAACTTATTGATTTGCTTGGATATGTAGGATGTTTAAGTAATCATATTAAAAATATATTTATCTGTAATCCTTTCTATTTATCAAGAAATGTTAATGATGTTGAAGATTTAATAGATAAGTTTAAGAGTTTGGGGTTTGTTAACTTGAATATTTTATTTGATAGTAATCCCTATATACTTAGTTTAGATAGTAATAATTTGGAAAATATGTATAATAAGCTTTTAAATAATGGTATGAGTGATACTGATATTATAAACAAATTTAAATATGATTCTTTTGATATTATTTAGGAGGTAGTTATGAACGTTGTAATTAAGGTTAATGATGAAATTAAGAAAAAGATGATTGAATATTACAAAGATAAAGTTAGAGATAAGAAGATTCCTTATGTTGTTTTTCAAGCACAGGAAGAAGATACTGTTATTACTATGTATGAGTCTGGTAAAGTAATGTTTCAAGGAGTTAGTGCTGATGTTGATGCAGCTATGTGGGGTGTTGCTTTAGAAAATACTAAAGAAGAAAAAGAAAAGAAAAAGAAAATAGATGAGAAATATTATAATTGTAGTTCTATAGGATCTGATGAAGTTGGAACAGGAGATTATTTTGGACCTATTGTTGTTACGGCTTCTTATGTTCCAATAGAAGAAATACCTTTTCTAGAAAAGCTAGGTGTTGGTGATTCTAAGAAAATTGATGATAATAAGATATTAAAAATAGCTCCTGAAATTGCTAAGAGGATTAAATATAAAAGTGTTATTCTTAGTAATAAGGAATACAATGAAAAGTATACAAAAGATATAAATATGAATAAGATAAAAGCTATACTTCATAATAGAGTTTTATATCAACTTGTACATGAAGATAATTATAAATATGATTATATAATTGTAGATGAGTTTGCTCGTGAAAATAGATATTATTCTTATCTTGATGATCAACCAGTAATTCAGAAAGGTATTACTTTTATGACAAAGGCCGAGGATAAGAATATGGCTGTTGCTTGTGGATCGATTATTAGTAGATATATATTTTTAAAAGAATTTGATAAAATATGTGATTCAATTCATATACCTCTACCTAAAGGTGCTGGTAAAGATGTTGATAGTATTGGTGAAGAAGTGGTTGAAAAATATGGAGAAGATAAATTAAAAGATATAGCTAAACTTAATTTTAAAAATACTGATAGAATTTTACATACTTTGATATATTAAAATAAAAAGATTGCTTGTTTTAGCAATCTTTTCTTGTATATACTAAATGTTTAAATTTAATTCCATTTTCTTCGTGAGTTCCCACTACTTCACTATTCCAATTTTCTTTATTGAATTTTGGAAAATATACATCAGCATCTTTTTCTTCGGCATCTATTTCAGTTAGAATTAATTTATCTGAATATTCAAGCATTTGTTTGTAGACGCTTGCTCCTCCGATAATCATTACTTCTTTTCCGTACTTTTTGACGTAATTTAATAATTCATCTATTGTGTGTACTACTACTATTTGTTCATCTAAAGATATATTGTTTTTTGTTGTTAGGACAATGTGTGTTCTTCCTGGTAGTAGTTTTGGAAGAGAATTTAGTGTATTCATTCCCATTACTATTGGTTTTCCCATTGTATTTTCTTTAAAGAACTTCATATCTTCTTTAAAATGCCAAATTAAATCATTATTTTTTCCTAGTTCTAAGTTTTTGCCTACAGCAGCAATCATTGTGATATTTTTCATTTTGTCTCCTTCACTATATTCCTAGTGGAAATTTTAATTGAGGATTTTTTTCTTTAATTAATTGTTTTGGACAATCAATAAATTCTATACTATCTTTATCAAAATCTTCAAAGTTATCTACATTTTCGTCAACTTTCATTGTGGCTTTACATTTTACTGGCTCTCTATTCATTAGTTCTATTGCTTGGTCTATATGTCTGTCATATATTTGAACATTTACTGGTTTCCATGTGAATCGTCCTGGTTCAAACCCTGTTGCTTTTGCAACCATTAATTGTAGAGCAGCATATTGTACTTGGTTAATACAACCAGCTGTACAGAAATCACTTGATCTTTGAACCATTGTCATATCAAGATAATCTTTTCCATCCCAATCATGTCTTACATTCCAGATTGTTAAGAAGGCACAAGGTTTTAAGCCATGTGGTTTTTCAAAGTCATCTATTTGCCATAGACATGTAATTAACCTTCTACTATCTCCGGATTTATTTTCTTTTATTTTTTTTAATGGTTCTATAACTTCTTTATAAATCATATGACGAGGTGCAGTTGTTCCTCCATAACAATTTTCTATTGTATAGTGACCATTTTCATTTAAAACATAATTACCATCTTTATCTTTTACTGCCCAATCCATCCACCAATTATTTACTTTGTTTTCTTCAAGTGGTTTAGTATCATCCCATGTACGTTTGCCAAGCATTTCATCAAATACAACTAAGTCATTGCTTTCTACTTGATAAATCCATAGTATCTCTGCGGTTGAAGCTTTTGTTGCGATTGGACGTAATGTAATCATTGGACTTTCTCCTTTTGATAAGTCATAAGTACACTCTATTCCATCATTTACACTCAATGTATGAGCTGGTGTCCATATTTCTATTCCTTTTTTACCTGATTTTTCTTTTTCATATACCTGTTGATTCATTGATAAATTTATTTTCTTTTTATCTTTTGTAATTACAGTATTAGTTTTCTTATCATATGTTGCATCTTCATAAAAATCTTCATAATGTGGTCTTGGATTATGATCTAATGTTCCTTCTTGAAGAATTTTATCTAATATGACTTTATGATACATGTCTCCTTTTGTACCTGTTTCACTACCATCTGTTGCTTTTAACATTTTATTTTTATTTATTATTGGACCTCTATATGTTGTTCTTTTTAATTTAATTGGACTTTCTCCTAATTTAATCATTTCTGCATTGAGTCTATCTAAATTAAATTTTTTCATTTGTTTCACCTTCCATTTTTAGTATAACATTTATCTAAATAATTACATGTTGCAAAAGCAACAAAAAAGAGACAATTTTTAGTCATCATTGTCTCTTGTGAATTTATTAAATCTTTTTACTTCATCTGTTTCAAGATTTGTTTCAGCTAATTTTTGAATTAGTACTTTTTGTTCTCTAGATAAGCGTTTTGGTGTATAAACTTTAAATACTACATACATATCTCCTTTATGTCTTGCGTATGTATTATCTACACCTTTTCCTCTTATTCTTTGCTTATCTCCACTATTTGTACCTGCAGAAATATTTAATTTTACATTACCATAAAGTGTTGGAATTTCTTTTTTTACTCCTAATATTGCTTCTGTTAATGTAAGTGGCACTTCAAGATAAATATCATCGTTGTCTCTTATAAAATAATCATGTTCTTCAACAATATATTCTATATATAAATCACCATTAGGGCCACCGTTTGTTCCTGGATTACCTTTTCCTGAAACTCTTTGTCTATCGCCTGTATTTATACCACCTGGGATATTGATTGTAAGTTTCTTGTTCTTCTTAATTTTTCCTTTACCATTACATTCAGTACATTTTCTTTTATAAGTATGACCAGTACCATTACACTCAGGACATGTTGTTCTTGACATAAATGAACCTAGGATGGTATTTTGTTGAGTTGTAATTGTTCCTTGTCCATGACATTCTGGACATTCTTTTCTTTCGAATCCACCGTGTCCATGACATTCACTACAATCTTCTACAACATCTATATTAAATTTCTTTTCACATCCGAATATAGCTTCATCAAAAGTTAACTTCATACGCATTAAAACGTCGCTACCTTTTGTTGCTCGTGTTGTATTTCTACTGTTTCCACCAAAATTTGAAAAGCCTCCAAAGCCTCCGGATGATCCTCCAAATATTGAATCAAAGATATCTCCAAAGTCAAATCCTGCACCATCGAAGTTTGAATAGCCTCCAAAGCCACCAGCTCCAGGTCCACCATTTCCTACTCCAGCATGACCATATTGATCATACATTTTTCTTTTATTTTCATCAGATAATACAGAGTATGCTTCTTGAGCTTCTTTAAATTTTTCGGCAGCAGATGGGTCATCTTTATTTAAATCTGGGTGAAACTCTTTTGCTTTTTTTCTAAAGGCACTTTTAATTTCTTGTTCTGTTGCAGTTTTAGAAACGCCTAAAACCTCATAATAATCTCTTTTTTCAGCCATTTAATTACCACCTTTTCTATTAATAAAAGTTAGAAGTTCTACTAAATAGAACTTCTAAAACTTACTTAATTAGTCTTCTTCGATATCTGCTTCTTCTACATCATCTGATTTTTTCTTTTTGTCTTTCTTTTCTTCTTTTTTATCAGTATCAGTATTTTGCTCTTCTGCTTGACGAGATTTAGCTGCTTCTTCATAAACTTTAGTTGCTAATTTCATTGCTGATTCTTGTAATTTTTCTTTCTTTTCTTTAATTTCGTCAATATCGTCTTTTTCAAGAGCTTTCTTTAAGTCTTTGATTAAGTCTTCTGCTTCTTCTACTTCTTTCTTATCAGCTTTATCTCCTAAATCTTTGATTGCTTTTTCAGTTTGGAAAACCATTTGTTCTGCTTCGTTTTTAACTTCTGCTTCTTCTTTACGTTTTTCGTCAGCTTCTTTGTTTTCTTCTGCTTCTTTACGCATCTTTTCGATTTCTTCATCAGAAAGGTTAGTTGAAGATGTAATTGTGATTGATTGTTCTTTGTTTGTTCCTAAGTCTTTAGCAGTTACGTTTACAATACCGTTTGCATCAATGTCGAATTTAACTTCGATTTGAGGTACTCCTCTTGGTGCTGGTGGAATGTTATTTAATTGGAATCTTCCTAATGTTTTGTTGTCAGCTGCCATTGGTCTTTCACCTTGTAATACGTGAATATCTACTGCTGGTTGATTATCTGCTGCAGTTGAGAATACTTCTGACTTTGAAGTTGGGATTGTTGTATTTCTTGGGATTAATGTAGTCATTACTCCACCTAATGTTTCAAGTCCTAATGATAATGGTGTTACATCAAGTAATACGATATCATTAACATCACCAGTTAAAACTCCACCTTGAATTGCAGCACCCATAGCAACTACTTCATCTGGGTTAACTTCACGAGATGGCTCTTTTCCTAATTCTTTTGTAATTGTATCATAAACTAATGGTACACGAGTAGATCCACCTACTAATATAACTTTATCAATATCTTTCTTAGATATTTTTGCATCTTTGATAGCTTTTTTAACTGGTTCAAGTGTTGATTCAACTAAATCACCTATTAAATCTTCAAATTTAGCTCTTGTTAATGTCATATCTAAGTGTAGTGGTTCTCCATCTTCATCTTTTGCGATAAATGGTGCAGATACTTGAGTTGATACCATTCCTGATAAGTCTTTCTTAGCTTTTTCTGCTACTTCTTTTAGACGTTGCATTGCCATTTTATCTTCACTTAAATCAACGTTATTTTCTTTTTTGAATTCTTTTACTAAATATTCAATGATTCTTTCATCAAAATCATCTCCACCTAAGTGGTTGTTTCCGTTTGTAGATTTAACTTCAAATACTCCATCACCTAATTCTAGGATTGAAACATCGAAAGTTCCTCCACCTAAATCGTAAACAAGGATTGTTTGTCCTTCATCTTTTTCAAGACCGTATGATAAAGCTGCTGCTGTTGGTTCATTGATAATTCTTTCTACTTCAAGTCCTGCAATTTTACCAGCGTTTTTAGTTGCTTGTCTTTGAGCATCATTGAAGTATGCTGGTACTGTAATTACAGCTTTGTCTACTTTTTCTCCTAAATAACTTTCACAATAATCTTTAATATATGAAAGAATCATTGCTGAAATTTCTTCTGGTGTATATTTTTTTCCTTCAAGTTCAACTTTTTCGCTTGTTCCCATTTTTCTCTTAATTGAAATTACTGTATTTGGGTTAGTTAATGCTTGACGTTTTGCTGATTCACCAACTATTCTTTCTCCTTTTTTAAATGCTACTACAGAAGGTGTTGTTCTTGATCCTTCTGGGTTTGGTATAACTTTTGGTGCTCCTGCTTCTAGAACAGCAGCACATGAGTTAGTTGTTCCTAAATCTATTCCTATTATTTTTGACATATTATCATTCTCCTTTTTTATTTTTGATTTATTTTTACTGATGCAGGTCTTATGACTCTGTCTTTTAATTTATAACCTTTTTGTAATACTTCTAGTACTACTTCGTCTTCTTTGTCTTCTACACTATCAGTTAATAGTGCTTGTTCTTCGTTAGGATTGAAGACTTCTCCTACTCTATTTATTTCTTCTACTCCAAACTTATTTAGAATGCTTTTTAAATTTGTATAAATCATATTAATTCCATCATTATATTTTTTTAGTTCAGCGTTTTCAGAATCGTTTGCATGTGTAATTGCTCTTTCAAAATTATCTACAACATTTAATATTTCTGAAACTATATCTACGTTTGCATATTTTAATAATGTTTGGACTTCTTCATCTTTTCTTTTACGATAATTTATAAGTTCGGCTTGAGTTAATTTTACTTTTTCTGTTAATTGTTTATTTTCTTCTTGTAATTTTTTTATTTGTTCTTCATATTTTGATGTATCGCTTTTCTCTTCTGGTTGTTTGAAATGTTCTTCTTCAAGTATTTCAGTTGTTTCTTCTTTTATTTCTTGATTTTGTTCTACATCTTTTTCTTCTTTCTTTTTCTTTTTATCCATAATAGCCTACCTTTCTATATTTTTTTTCATGTATTCAAGCATACCTACAACCCTATCATATTCCATTCTTTTTGGACCAATTATTGCGATTGTTCCTTCTTCAGAACCTTTTTTAAATTTAGTCTTAATTACTGTTACATCGCTATCAATATTGTTTTCATTTCCAATGTATACTTTAATGTTATTATCATCGTCTTCTTCAATATTTCTTAATAATTCTTTATCTTCTAATTTATTAAAGACATTTTTAATTGTATCAATATTAGATGAAAACTCGGGTTGTTCCAACATTTTACTTCTTCCCATTACGTTTACTTCTTGATTAGTAAAATCAGTAAATACATGATAGAAAGCATTGTATAGTTGTTCATGTTGTTTTACATAATTTCCTATAATAGGTTTTACTTCAAATTCCAATTTTTTGCTTACTTCATCAATTGGTGTTCCAGAGATTAGATTATTGATTAGGCTAACTGTTTTTTTAACTTCTTCCATCGAAACATCTTTTAAGTTTATGTTTTTGTGTTCAACATGACCTTTGTCAGTAACTACTATTACAATCATACTTTCATCATCAATCGGAACTACTTCTATTTGTTTAAGAAGGTTCTCATGAGAAGTACTACCAAGTACTACAGTAGTATAGTTTGTCATATCCGATATAACCTGCAACGACTTTGTTATTACATCAGATAGTGCGAGTTGCTGATTTTTAAAGACAAGTTGTAACTTTAACATATCTTCTGCATTCATCTGCTTTAATTCCATTAGATTATCGACATAATATCTATAACCCTTTTCACTTGGAATTCTTCCAGATGATGTATGTGTTTTTTCTAATAGTCCCATATCTTCAAGTAAACCCATATCATTTCTGATTGTAGCACTTGAACATTTTATTTCTTTTGAAATATTCTTTGATCCAACTGGAATTGGATTTTTTATATATTTCTCGACTATTAATTTTAGAATTTTATTTTGTCTGTCAGTTAACATAATATCAACCTCCTAGCACTTTTAAAACTCCAGTGCTAATATAAATATAGTACTTTTTTTAGCACTTGTCAACACTTTGTGCTAATAAAATAAAAGTAGTAATATTTTCTATTACTACTTAATATTATATTGACTTTTTTAATAGTCTAACTTGTAAAAATAGAATCTTGCGACATCAATTGATTCTAGTGTTGCAATCATAAGACTATCGTTTTCATCGCCTTTTGCGGTATTTGAATTATACATTAAACCACCAGATGTTATTGTACTATTGAACTTTGGTGCTGATGATTTAATTGAATATGTACCATTGTTCATTGAAAATATTTTCCATATTTGAGGTGAGTTTCTTGTATATGTGTTGAATGCTACTTCATTATTAATTTGATTATTAACTTTATTTTCATCGTTTTTTATTGCTAAGGCATTAAATCTTACAGTATCTATAATACTATATTCTTCATTATCTGCATTTAATGTACCGCTATTACAAGCTTTTTTGTCATCTGATGTTTCATATAACTTACAATCTATTGGTTTAATATTCCATATTTGCTTGTTTGAACCATTTATAGGTGTAAATGTTAAAGCATTTCCACGTTGATCTTCTGTTTCGGCAGCTACTAGTACTTTATTTGAAGATGTTACTGCAAATATATAATAATTTCCAGCTTTAATTTCTCCTGATGTATAATCTGGTTGATATGCGGAAATGTGTATTCCGTTTGGTGTCTCTGTTTGTGATTTAGTTAAGTTTAAACCACTCTCTAGTCTTGATGCATTAGCTTTGCCTTTTATATCTTTCCAATCACTACCACTTGTTGATACTTGAATTATGTCGTCTTCATAATCGGTTCCTATTTCTCCATTTTTATTATGCCATACAGCTATTTCGTCTAATGATGAATTTCTTGATAATGTGTATCTTACACAATAACTTGAGCCATTCATTTCATTAGAAATAGAAGAAATGTTAATTGCTTGATTATTGTTAATTGCTTGTAAAGTTGTTGTTCTTCTTGTTTCTTCATTCTTTGTACACACTCTAATTGCACCAACGTTATCTAATTTGTGATTTTGTCTTAATTTTGTTGGTGTCGAACTATCGGTTTCAGTGGTTGCTAATACTTTTTGAATTTTTGCATAACCGTCTCCACTTTTTACATTTGCAAGCATCATTCCATCATAGAAAACATAATCTTTTGATTCATTTGAATATTTAATATTTGAATCTGCATCTGTATATATATCGCTTACATCTGAATTTATTTCATATTCATAATATGTGTATTTATTTCCTGTTGATACACCTTTTGAAAACGCATGGGATCCAGCATATCCTGATATGAATGATGTACCTCCTAAACCATTTATACCATTATAATACCCTTTGCCTGATGATGCATCTGTTGCTGATAAGTTATAAACTAGTGAACTAATTGATAAATCAGATATATCTGAGATATCTGAATATTTTTCATCTATCAAATTTGCTCCACTTATTTTATATACATAGTTAGAGTCATAATCTATTTTTTTACTTCCACCTGTATCTATTTTATATCTTTTTGTGGTTGTCCCTGGACAATTTGCATCTTTTCCACCTCCGCCGGCAACCATAATTCTACTTGCTCTAGCAGGTGGATCGTCACCAGCTTCAACTCTAACGGAAGTTTCTGCTCCACCTGTATTTGTACTTCCTTTTTGTCCTACATAAAAGTATAGTGAGGACCCTTCATCTAATTTAATTACTCCTGTTGTATAGGCTCCTTTTCCACCATTACCATTATTACCTTGAGCTCCCCATAATTCGATTCTATACCAGCCAGCTTCTCCCTCAGGTACAGTAAATTGTTGAGCTGTATTTGAATTTCCTTTTACGCTATAAACTTTTGATGTCCTACTGTGATTATTTAAGTCATCTTCTATTGTATCAGCAATTTGTTTTGAATTAGCTCTTGTGGAAGATAAAGTCCCCATAACCATCGTAATTAACATTAATCCTAGTATCGATAGTCCATATATTAATGTTGAAACTGCAAATCCCCTATTATTCAATCTTTTCAATTTAATCACCATCTTTATAAGTATTTTATCATACTTTTTTTAGTAAAACTATATATTTATCTCCATATCTTTTTTCTTTGATAGCTGTATACTTATTTGAATAAATGATTTTATCTACATCATCACTTTCACAGACAATTAATCCATCATCGCTTAATAAGTCATATTCATCAATTAATTTTAGACTGTCTTCTATTAATGATGTTTTATATGGGGGATCTAGAAATATTAAATCTAGTTTTTTATTTATTTGTTTTAATGCTAGTTTATAATCCATATTTAGTACTTTTACATTTTCTATACCTATATTATTAATGTTTTTATTTATTGTTTTAATACATTTTATATTTTTATCTACTAAATAAGCATAGCTTGCTCCCTCACTTAAAGCTTCTATTCCTAGATTTCCACTTCCTGAAAATAAATCTAAGACAACACTTTCTCTAACATAATTTTGAATAGTTGCGAAAAGGCTTTCTTTTACCCTATCCATTGTTGGACGAGTTCCTTCAATATCGAAACCTTCTATTTTTCTTCCTTTGTATTTTCCACTTATTACTTTCATCTATGACACTTACCTTTATTATTTATTTGTTTTAATCTTTTATTTATCTCTAATATTATAAAGTTTATTTCTGTTTCTTCTTCTTTGTATTCTTTAAATAAGTCATTATTCATTATTTTATTTTTTAAGTTTATATCTTTTGTATATTGATATTTTTCGATATTTTTTAATAACTCCTTATCTTTTTCTAGCTTTTCATTTAATTCTTTAATTTTTTTTACTGAAACATTTTCATTTAGTTCTTCTTTTAATGCTTCTACTTTTTCTATTAATTCTTCCATGATTTTATTTTATCATATATTTTAGCTTAAAACATCTAAAAATGTTTTTATTGAATCTAGGCTGTTACTTAATCTTTCTATTTTATCTATTTTTCTTAATTTATATTTGGCTTTTGCTTTTTCGTCTATTTTTTTTATATAATTTTTATCACGATAAAGATATTTATAATTATTTGACTCTTCTCTTAGATAATCATAAATATATTTATTATTCCTTATTATTTCTAGTGTTTCTTTGTCCATTAATCTTCAAACCTTTTATATATAGGACGTGGTTCATAAGTTGATTCTTTTTTTGGAAGACCAATATCTTGAAGAAGGGATATTGTTTTTTGAAGATTAGTTATTCCTTTTTGGACTGAATCCATATCTAGATTTTTTAATGTATTAAAAACTTCTTTAAAACTTGTTGTATCGGTTATTTTATTGTCTAAAATATTATTCCATATTTGATTTTGTTCACCATATATTTCATAAAGTTCATATAGTTGTTGCCAAGAGGTTGTGCCTTTTAATACTTTTTCTGCGAGTTCAGGATGTTGTTTTGCAAATATTTTAAATGATTCTTTTGACATATTATCACCAATATATTTTATGTTTTTAATAAAAAAAAAGACTTTTTCGTCTTTATTTTCTTACATATTCATAAACTTTATTTCTTATTGATTGTTGTATTGTTGTATTTCTTGTTTTTTCAAAATTATCCATCTCTTTTGCCAGTTCTTGAAATGCACTAGATCTTCCCACTTTATTATTAAAGTGTTCTCTTATTTCTCTTAAATCTCCTGTTAATCTCTTATTTTTTAGAACATAATTAAACTCTTTGTTCATATATAAAGGACTAATATCTAAGACTAGATTTCTATATCCAATTATCGTATCACTTTTTTTTATTTTATATATTTCTTTTTTTAATGTTTCATTTTTTATATCATAATTTTTAAAGGAGTTTATAATATCAAATATTTCAAGTGTTTGTTCTTCATTGATTGCTTCTTCTAAAGAAACTGCTTCACTATATAATTCATCTAATGAATAGATTGATATTCCATTTCTGAATACTAATAAATTGTTTCTTTTACAAATTGGTGAAATAGACGAATTAACACTATGATTTATTTCATGTATTAGTTCTTTTATTTTTTGACTATCATTTGTTGGTGGCGTTGCGAAACGAATTGTTCTATTTATTTCTATTTTATTATTTGGATATTGAATTGTTTCAAACATACAATGAGCAGATACAATTTCATCGTTATGCTTACTTTCTACTGGAAATATTTCATCAGAAAAGTAAGTTTGCTCAAACGCTTTATATACTGTATCTAAATTTTCAAAACCATAATAAGAAATCATTGCTGCTAATATTATAATTTGCTCATTTTTATAGCAATCTTGTATTCTTGCTTTTTTCTTTGACATTTCATTTATTAACATTTTACTATAATTTAAAATGTAATTTACACTTTCTTCAGTTGTAAAATCTATGCTTGTCATACTTATCCCCCCTTTTTCAATGTTTCTTATTTTATCACAAATCAGAACAAAGGGCAAATTAAAATTGTCTTTTTGACTTGGAATTGAGTCTACTAAGTCATTTTATTTAATAAAAAATTTTAACGCACTTTCATATATATAAAAAAAGACATTTTATATGTCTTAGATAATTTCTAAATGTTCTAGAAGAATTTTAGTTCCAATTAATATTAGAACTATGCCTCCAACTATATTAGCAATATTTTTATATTTTTTTCCAAATTTATAACCAATTATTACGCCTGATATTGATAATATAAATGTTATTAATCCAAATGATATTATTGCGATTATAAAATTTACATTTAGAAAAGCTAATGTTATTCCTACTGCTAAGGCATCAATACTCGTTGCAATTGCTAGTGGAATCATTGTTTTAAAGTCTACTTTGTAATTACTAGTTTCACTATTATTTTTTAAAGTTTCTATTATCATATTAATTCCAATTACTAGTAATAAAATAAATGCTATCCAGTGATCTATACTTTCTACAAAGTCTTTAAATGATACTCCAAGGGCATAACCTATAGTTGGCATTAGTGCTTGAAAAGTTCCAAAGTAAAGAGCAATTATAACCGCTTGTTTTTTTGATAATTTTTTCATTGATAAGCCTTTGCATATTGATACTGCAGTTGCATCCATTGCAAGAGATGCTCCAATTAAAAGCAATTCTATTATTCCCAAATAATCACCTATTTATTATTTAATATTTGTTTGTCATAAAAGTCTGATTTCTTTTTTAATTCATTATCTAATGTTCTTAGACCATATTTTTCTGTTAATGTTTGTTTATTTGAATATAGATTTGTTCCAAGACCTAGTCTATTTCCTTTTATAGTTGTACCTAAGGCAGATAGTGTTGTTGGATACATATCCATTACTGTAAAGTTTCTATTTTTCGTATTTGATGTTTCTTGTTTACTATTTATTATTACATTATATATTGTTCTTTTGTTTTTATCATTTGTTTTAAAGACATTTTTTTGCATTGTTAGATGATCTCCTGTAATTACTATTGTTGTATTTTCCATAAAATCTTGATTCTTTATCCATGATATAAATTCATTTAACATATAATCTTCACAAGCATATGAATTTTTATAATGACTATTAAATTTATTTTTACAAGATTTATCTACATAACCATCCATAAAATGAGTATCTGCTGTTAATATTGTAAAATTAAATGGCTGATCTTTTTTTGATATTTCGATTAATTTGTCTTTTGCAAATGTAAATAGTTTTTTATCTTCAAAACCCCACCATTCTCTATAGTTATCATCAATTAATTTTTCTTTTTTGGCCCAGTTGTAATCATATATTGTATAATTTCCATGACTTTTTAAATAATCTTTTCTTCCTCCAAATACTGATTCACTTCCCATTAGAAAATAATTATTATAACCATTGCTTTCTAGTATTTCTCCTAATGAATAAGCATTCGGGATAAATTTGTTATTTGTTGTTAAATTGTTTTTTAAGGCAACTTTTAATGGAATACCAGATGTTTGTCCAATAATTGATGCGACAGTCCAAGAATTTCCTTGATTCATGTAGGCACCACCTATTTTTTTAGAGTTTGAAAAGTTCGTGTTATTTTTAGCGAGATTTTCTAAATTTTTAATAACTGAATTATTTTCATAGCCACCTTGTTCTTTACTATTACCAGTATTTTCAAGAGACTCAACATATATATAAATTAAATTTTGCTTTTGTTCTGGAAATTTTACTTCTACTTTTTTAGGATTTACATATTCTTTTTCTATTAAATTTGACTTAGTACTATTATATTTTATGTAGGAAAATAATCCAATATTATTTAATGATAATACAAGTGATAATATAACTACTATAATAGTTGTAGTTTTTAAATACTTTGTATATTTGGAATTTATTTTGTAAATTATAAAATATATTAGTAGTACACCAAGTAATAAAACTAGTGCTAGTGGTATGGATTTTACTATACCTTCAGTTACAGCTGATGTTGCAGCTCCTTTCATTGTATAAAAGGAAAATACAATTTGTTCAAAGTATTCATCAGAAAAGTTGTTTTTTACATATAGTGAAGCACTAAGTAAATAAAAACTTATAAAAAGGATTATAGATTGTTTAATTATTTTTGATTTATTTTTCATATTCACTCCGTTATGTATTTTATTATAACATATTAAATTCATTCTTAGAAAAATAAAAGACATTCTTTTATGAAATGCCTTTAATCTTGATTATTTAGTTTATTGTCTAGGAATGTATTTATTTCTTCTTGGATATTTTGATCTGGAATTTTATTAATTATACTTGCAAATTTTGTAAGAATGATTAATCTTTTGGCATCACTATCACTATATCCTCTACTATTTAGATAAAATAGAGTTGAAGGAGATACTTTTCCTGATGATACTCCATGAGAACCTTCTACATCTTCTTCGGCACATAAAAGAATTGGAAGAGAACGTGAAACTGAATTGTCAGAAAAAATTATACAATTTTCTAATTCATCTCCAACTGATTTTTCACAACCTTTAATAAAATCAATACTTCCTCTAAATATTTTCTTAGAATAGTCATTTAAACATCCTTCTACTCTAATAATATTGGATGATTTCTTACCAATATTTTTTAAATAATAATTCATATCAATTATATTTTCTTTATTTCCTAAATAAACATTATTTAAGTAATTAGTAGATCCATATTCTTTCGCTTCTGAATAGATATTTGATAGTCTTATATTTCCACCTAAGTCTATAATATTATGAGTTATATTTGCGTTTTCATAGGTCTCATTTTCTATTGATATAAAATTATAACTTGTTTCATTTAATAAATTAATTATACTTATTGAACCAGTTGATGATTTTTCATTTATTAAGTTTTCTTTATAAAAGTTTAGATTTTTATCTTTTGTTTCAGATTTATAAATAAATATAAAGTTACAGTTAGATGATGATTCATATTTTATATTTATATTGGTTGCTAATGATTCATCTTTAAAATTATATCTAAATATTACTGGTTCTTTTATATTTTTATATTTTGGTACTGTTATATTTATATTTTTATATTTATTTAATTCTAAACCTATTTTTGATGTTATTTTTTCTTCTTTTATTTCTTCTTCTATTATTATGTCTTTACCATTTAATATAATATAATCGTTAAATGTTTCTAATTTATTGATATCTAAGTCTAGTTTTATATCATTCACTTTAAAGTTGTTTGTTGTTTTTTCTTTTAATTTATTTAGTGTATATTTCATGTTATCACCTACCCTATAGTTCCTTCTAATTCTAGATCAATTAATCTATTCATTTCTACTGCATATTCTACAGGAAATGCTTTTGCAATTGGTTCTGCAAAGCCTCTTACTATTAAAGATTTTGCTTCAGACTCATTCATTCCTCTAGTCATTAGATAAAATATAGCTGATTCACTTATTTTTCCTATTGTTGCTTCATGTGCATATTCTACATCATTTGTTTCTATAGTATTGGCAGGTATTGTGTCACTTCTTGATATACTGTCCATCATAAGAGACTCACATGATAGTGATACTTTAGAATTAGTTGCTTTTTTTCTTACATGAACATTACTTCTAAATGTACATATTCCTCCATCTTTTGATATTGATTTAGAATTTACTATTGAACTTGTATTTTTACCATTGTGAATAATTTTAAGACCTGTATCTAGATTTTGACCATTTCCAGCAAATGATATATTTGTAAATTCACATTGGGCATTGTCACCGTTTAGTACACTTAATGGATAAAGCATTGATACTTTAGAGCCAAAAGATCCCATAATCCATTCAATTTTACCATTTTCTTCTACATAACATTTTTTGGTATTTAAATTTAACATATTCTTTGACCAGTTCTCTATTGTTGAAAATCTAAGGTAAGCACCTTTTTTTACAAATAGTTCTACACATCCAGCATGAAGATTTAATTCATTATATCCAGGGGCTGAACAGCCTTCAATAAATTGTAGTTCTGCTTTTTCATCTACAATTATTAGAGTATGTTCAAATTGTCCGGCACCTTTTTCGTTAAGTCTAAAATAGCTTTGAAGTGGTCTATCTAGTTTGGCACCTTTTGGGATATAAACAAATGATCCTCCTGAAAATAAAGCATAATGTAGTGCGATATATTTGTGATCATTAATTGGAACCGCTTTTGTGAAGTATTCTTTTATAAGTTCTGGATATTTTCTTATTCCTTCATCGAAACTTGTATAGATTATTCCTTGTTTTTTCAAGTCTTCTGTTAGATTGTGATAGACAACTTCTGAATCGAATTGAGCGCCTGATCCGGCAAGAGATGCTTTTTCTGCTTCTGGGATTCCTAATTTATCAAAGACATTTTTTATATCTTCTGGAACGTCGTCCCAACTTCTTTTTTCATTGTTTATTGGTTTTACATAAGTTGCAATTTTATTTATATCTAAATAGCTTATATCAGGTCCCCAATCAGGATCAGTCAATTCATAAAATAGTTTTAAGGCTTTTAATCTAATATTTAGTACCCAGTCTGGTTCTTTTTTTTCTTTTGATAATTCTTTAATTAATTTTTCACTTAAACCATATTCCTTTTTTAGGGATGTACTATTAGTTTTAGTATTATAAATATTTCTTGTTTTTTCATCAACGTAGTTATTTACATCTGTCTTCATCTAGGTCACCTACTTTATATAATCACTATATCCTTTTTCTTCTATTTCTTTTGCAAGAGATGCATCTTTTGTCGTTACTATTTTTCCATCTACTAGTACATGTACTTTATCTACTTTTAAGCTTTCTAGTATTTTTGTTGAGTGAGTAATAATCAAAACAGCATTATCATTATTTTTATATAGATTAATTCCTTTTGATACTGTTTTTATGGCATCTACATCTAATCCTGAATCTGTTTCATCAAGTATTGCTAGTTTTGGATTTAGAAGTAACATTTGTAGTATTTCATTTTTCTTTTTTTCTCCTCCAGAGAATCCTACATTAAATTCACGATAAGTGTAATCGCTTTTCATATTTAGTTCGTTCATATATTTTTCTACTTCTTTTTGAAAAGTAAATATATTTTGCTTTTGTCCAGTATAAGCTTGTTTAGTTGATTTTAAAAATTTAGCTAGATTGATTCCTGGGATTGATTCTGGTGTTTGAAATGACATGAATACTCCAAGACGAGCTATTTCATCTGTTTTTTTAGTTGTTAATTCAACTCCATCTAACTTTATACTTCCATTTGTAATTATATATTTTGGGCTATGAAATATTGTATTTGCTAGAGTGGATTTTCCTGATCCGTTAGGTCCCATAATAACATGTATTTCGCCTTTATTAATAGTTAGGTTTAGATCTTTTAGTATTTGCTTATCATTATCATCTGCGGCTATTGTGCTTAAATCCTTTATTTCTAATAATTTTTCCATATAACATTCTCCTCTTTATAAATAATCTTCTAGTGTTTTACTATTTAAATAATCATTTATTTCATCACTTAGTCCTTGCCATAATGAATATTTTTTACAATTATTTATTTTATTACAGTTTTTATCTTTAAGACACGTGACAACATCTAAGTTTTCATCAGCTGCCTTTATTATTTCTCCAATCTTATAGTCTTTTGGTTCTTTATTTAACTTATATCCTCCTGTATGACCAGTTGAACTTGTAACTAAATTATTTTTCTTTAGATTAGTCATTATTTTTTCTAAATATTTTAATGAGATATTTTCATCTTCAGCTATTGTTTTTAATGAAACATATTCACCGTTTCCTTTAGCAATATCAATCATTATAGTTAGAGCATAACGACCTTTTGTTGATATTTTCATAGTATCACTTCCGTTTATTTATTTTACTACTAAAATAGTAGGAAATACAAGTCTATTTAAATAAAAAGAAAAAATTGTATATTTCTATACAATTTTTAAGAATTTATTAGTTTAATGTTAGTGTACCTGAATCAACTTGTAGGTTTTCATAGTTAGCGTCAAGCAATTTTACTGTAATGGGATTGGTTGTGGGATTTTCTATTTCAACTGTTTGAGTATTATTGGTCATAGTTATACTTTTTACTGTATTATCAAAGCTGTGATTAGATGCTGATGCAGTTTGCTTGTAGTAGATTGTTGGAGCAGAAGTACCGAATGGAACATTATTAAATGTTGCGTTACCACTTGCATCAGTTGTGATTGGAGTTCCATAAGTAGTACCTGATGCATCTGTTCTTACAAGTGTTGCACCTTCAACTGCGGTTCCACTTGCTGTTCCATCTTCAGTTATATGGATTGTAAGTGTACCAGTTGCGGATATTGTAAAGTTATAACTTGATGTTGATTGTGTTACTGTTACACTTGCTGGATTTATTGTTGAATTATCATATCCTGGCACGTTTGCAACAACATTATAGGTACCGTTTTCAACAGTTGCAGTTCCAGTACCATTACTAATTGTTATTTCATAGGGTTTAGCCATTTAAAATTAATTCACCTCTTTCTATTGGTAAACCGGGATAATTTGCATCGGTTAACCTAAAAGTAAGAGAACTTGGCACATTAAAATAAACATAAACATCACGTGTTGGTATAAAATATAACCTCATAATATATGGTGGTATGCAATTATTAATAACTACTAATTTATAAGGACCACAATTACAATTGTCAAATAATATTTCATTATTTATAGTTTGACCTTCAAAAACTAAATTATTACAAGTATCATATATTTCTACATTATAGGGAATAGTAGTTACATAATTGCTTTTTATTTTTATTTTAATCATAATTCCTCACTTTCAATATATCTTATGATTAAATAATCTTTATAATTAATTAGTTAGTCTAAAAAAAATTTATACTTTTTATTTGTATAAATCCTTTTATTATTTATTATTTATTTTTTATATAAACCATTAGTTGCGATTATTTTAGCATCATATGTATTTGGCAATGAATTATATAAATCTTCTTCTGATTCAAAGCCCCATACATCATAGTCTTCTATTGTTAGTGTTGTTGCGTGAAGTTCTGTTGTTGCGTAGGAAATTCCTGAATCTGTAGTAATATTTTCATAAGCTACCGCAACATATATATCATAATTATTAGAATCTAATTTATAATTTATTTTATAAACATCATATAATGTTGAGATAGAGTTCTTTATTATTAAATAGTAGCCAATTTTTTCACTTGCATTTGATTCATAGTTGTTCCATAATTTTATTTCTTCTAAACTATTAGTGTTAATATCCTTGATATCATTATCTGATAATTCATTTATACTCTTTAAATTATATGAAATTGTGTCATGTTTTGTAAATTTTTCCTTTTCTTTATTTATTCCATTAATTGTAGAAATTATAAGTAAAAAAAGAATTATTAAAAATAAAACTAGAGGTATTATAAATGTCCTTTTTTGAAGTTTCAGTACTAAATTTACTTTTTCTAATCTTTCTTCTTCATTTTCTATTTTATTATCATGTTCTATTAAAAATATTCTTTTACAATGGTTACATTTAATTTCTGTACCATTTAAATCTATTTCTATAGGCTGACCACAATTAGGACAATTCTTTTCAATTGTTTTCATCTTTATACCTCCGCTATTATATATACTATTCTTAACTTAATTATATTGGTTATTTTTCTTTTTTCAAGAAAAATTTATTTGTTTAGAGAAGCTATTTTTAGTCTAAATTAATTATAGCATACATTTCACTGTTCTTTTATTTAAAAACTCATATATTTTTTGCCAATGAAAAATTCATATTTGGATTATCTATTATTTTTATATATTTGCGCATACTTTTTTGTAGATTATTATTTTTTTTTTGGATTACTAGTTCATTTATACTTGCCATGTTATTACATCTTCTGATATAAGTTTATCTAATATTATTTGATTAAGTTAATTGTTTAATTAATAACTCCTGCCTATAATTTTACAATATTTTACTATATTTTAATGTTTCAAACAAAAAACTATGTGTTACATAACACATAGCTATATTTCAATGGTGCCATTAAGGAGCAGGCCTAACAACTCCGAAGCGAAAGATGATAGTAAGTAATAATCTTACCAACCAATTACACTATAACAAAACATAAACATAGTATCAATACTTTATTACTACAAATGTTTACCAGCACTATTATGATCTAATACTATATCTTCAGTTTCTGTTTCCTTCTTTATAGATTCATTCATAAATTCAGTCATTAATAAAGCCGATTCTCTAGCTTTTTCATATATATTTGTAAGAACTGCTACTTTTTCTTGACTAGAAAATTCATTATAAACTTTTTGACTAGCACTATTAACTATTGCAGTATTACCACATGTAGTATCTATACAAAAAGCAACAGGGAATTTACTGCAATAACTGTGAACAGTTTTCAACCTCTTTAAATAATCAATTACATTTTTTTGTTGTTGATTTTCTATATATGGATTATTTCTATAACTTTCAAAATTCAAATCACAACCAGTAAGTTTTTCTTCATAATCAACCATTTTACATTCACTAGTTTTGTTAGAATTAAAAATATCTTCATATATATCACTAGCACGAAAACAAAGTATACGATTATGTGTTAACTCATCTTCAAAAACATTATTACCTAAATATTTTAAAGGTATAAGCATTCTTTCGTACTTTCTAGTATTAGGAATCCCACATATTGCAACACCATTTTGTAAATCTTCATCTTTACCCCACATACATAAATTTGATACAGATGTATAAATAATATCCCCAACTTCTATATCAGCCTCTATTATTTTTGATTTTATAATCATAATTTACCCCTCTTTCTAAAAGCAATACTGCTTGCTTCACTCAGCTTTATATTATAATTATTTTTTATCACTGTGTCAATAGGTCTAGTTTTCTTTATTACTTTAAGAAGTAAATGCAATTTTATTTTTTTGTATTTTTAAAGTTGCATT